>Ga0208498_1000306_pt1 | contig 20452 bp, 15 predicted proteins | sample CryBogCBE12Aug09_FD_185502 | JGI IMG/M metagenome (GOLD analysis project Ga0208498, IMG submission 185502) | Freshwater microbial communities from Crystal Bog, Wisconsin, USA - CBE12Aug09 (SPAdes) (version 2) | ecosystem: Environmental > Aquatic > Freshwater > Lake | place: Crystal Bog... | reverse complement strand
GCCCATGCTTAAGCCACAGGCTTTTGTCATGCAAATTGGCGGTATTGTGTTAGTTATTTTAGGAGGTTACTATGTCGCAGATCATCATGGTTATCAAAGACGGGTTGCAGAAGATCAAGCAGAAATTGACAGACTTAATGACGAAGCTCGGGCAAAAGAAGCCGAGCTGAACAAGAAGCTCTCGGGCGTAACCACTGCACTTGTAAAGGCGAGAAATGATGTTAAAGATAAACAGTCTAGTATTAACTCTAGGATTGACTCTGGCGAGTTGCGCCTCAGTCCCCAATGTCCCGTTCAAGCCCGTCCAGATGCCACCCCTGCCAGAGGAGATTCAACCAATGACGGCCAATCTGAGCGACAGGCTATTAAAGATATTGCAGCCATCGCAGCAGACGGGGACATCGCTATCACCCAGCTCAACGCCTGCATCGACACCTATAACAAAGTAAGGGAGACAGTCAATGTTAAGCCCTGAGAAGCTCAATCAGCTCGGGATAGGTGCTGAATGGTCAGAGCCATTGACTACAACCTTTGCTACGTTTGGGGTAAACGATGTCAAGAAGCAGGCAGCTTTTATCGGACAGTGCTCTCACGAGTGCAACCATTTCAAAACACTGGAAGAAAACCTCAACTATCGAGCCGAAATCCTTCAAGCAAAATTTGGTCACAAGTTTAAGCCAGGAGAGATTGAACTTTACGCCCACAATCCCGTTAAGATTGCCAACAGAATTTACGCCAATCGAGGCGGTAATAGAGATGAAGCTTCGGGGGATGGGCATCGCTTCCACGGAAGAGGCTGTATCCAGCTCACCTTTCATGATAACTACTGGCACTTTGGACAAGCAGTGGGTCAGGATTTTGTGATGAACCCGCAACTTGTTGCGACCCCTATGTACGCCGCCCTGTCTGCCGGGTGGTTCTGGAAGACCCACGGATGCAACGATTTGGCTGAAGCGGAGAATTGGCTGGGCTTAACAAAACGCATAAATGGCGGTACATTTGGACTGGAAGAACGGATCAAATTAACCCAACATGCACTTGCCGTTTTAGGTGGGTAATGGGACAATAAGCTATGGCTGATCAACCTACCGCACTACTACCCATTATGTTTCGCCCTGGTGTAAACAGGGAGCAAACACAATATGCCTCAGAAACGGTAGGAACCAACTCGCCAGGTTTTACTATTGTCGGGAGCTGGTATAAATCTCAACTGGTCAGATTTAGGCAAGGATTCCCTGAAAAAATAGGGGGCTGGTATCCGTTAAGTTTAAATACTTATCTAGGAGTTTGCCGCTCTTTATTTAACTGGTTTTCTTTAACGGGCATATCATTAATTGGCGTAGGCACCAATCTAAAGTTTTATATTAATGAAGCGGGTAGCTTTTATGATATTACCCCTATTCGTGGAACGCAGACTCTAACAAACCCGTTCACAGCGATTGCTGGCCAATCAACGATTACAGTGAATGCCACGGCTCATGGAGCGGTGACAGGGGATTTTGTAACGTTCTCTGGGGCGACTGGGCTAGGCGGCAATATCACGGCTGCGGTTTTAAACCAGCAATATCAAGTCACAGTGCTAAGTGTAAACGTTTACACCTTCACTGCCACGGCCACGGCAAACGCTTCGGATGCATCAGGCTCTCCTGGCGGAGGGACCGTTACGGCTACCTATCAAATCAATACTGGCCCAGCCATTGAGGTACCTTTATATGGATGGGGGTCAGGCACTTGGGGTTCTGGAGTATGGGGTACCAGCTCTTCTACAACAGTAGGACTAAGACTATGGAGCCAAGCCAACTTCGGGCAGGATTTAATATTTAATCCTCAAGGCGGGGCTATATATTATTGGTCTTACAGCACAACTTTTAGCAGTCCGGGAGTTAACATTAGCACATTATCGGGAGCGTCAGATGTACCGATTATTGCTAATTTTATCTTTGTCTCCGATGCTAGTCGCTTTGTGTTTGCATTTGGCACTAACACATTGGGTGGTTCTACTCTCGATCCTATGTTGGTTCGTTGGTCAGATCAGGAATCTGTGACCATGTGGACACCAGCTGCAACTAATCAGGCAGGAGATATAAGACTATCCAGAGGATCTAAGATCGTAGCCTGTGTTCAAAACAGGCAAGAAATTGTCGTGTTTACGGATACCTCGGTTTATTCTTTCCAATATGTTGGAACTCCTGCGGTCTGGGGTTCTAATATTGTTGGAGACAATATATCGATCATGAGCCAGAACGCAGCTATCCTTGCGGCAGGTACAACCTACTGGATGGGTGTTGACAAGTTTTATAAGTACAACGGTACAGTTTCAACGCTTAGATGTGACTTGAGAGAATACATTTACAGCAATATTAACCAGAACCAGTCGCAACAAATTTTTGCAGGAACGGTGGAAGGCTTCAATGAGATATGGTGGTTCTATTGCTCACAAAATAGTACAACGATAGACAGCTATGTAGTTTATAACTACCAAGATGACATCTGGTACTATGGTTCAATGGGTAGAACGGCTTGGATTGATTCGACTGCTTTGAGATATCCAGTATCGGCTAATTATAATAATACCTTGGTGTATCAGGAATACGGGCTTAATGACAATACCAATGGCGTAGATTTGGCCATGGATAGCTATATTCAATCCTCTGAGTTTGATCTGCAGTTTGGTAATCGGTTTGCGTTTGTTAACAGGATACTTCCTGATGTGACGTTTAGGCAGTCTACTGCAACCAGCCCGCAAGTGACCATGACGCTGATTCCCATGCAGAACTCTGGCTCAGGATATAACTCACCTCAAGCTACAGGGGGCTCGAACATAGCCACAGTAACCAGGACGGCAACAGCGCCTATTGAACAATTCACTGGCCAAGTATTCATCAGGTTAAGAGGTAGACAGTTGATATTCCAAATAGAAGGAAATCAGCTGGGATTACAGTGGCAATTAGGAACTCCAAGAATTGAAGTTAAACCAGATGGAAAGCGAGGAAATACATGACAATACCTGTTATCAATGTATCGCCCAACTTACCTCTTCCTCCTAGGGCATATGATCCAGTTTACTTGGATAACCTCACCAAAGTCCTACGCCTGTATTTTGCAAGCAATGACAACGTTAATCAGGTTGGGATGAATCAAGTATCTACCAATCAAGCTCTTATTTGGCTGGGGTTGTAATGGCCGCTTATCAGAATGTCACTCCAGTTCAAATTGCTCAAGCTGCTTTAACAACCAGCTATGCTACGCTTTATACCGTACCAACCAATATAACAACTCCGACTCGAACATACATGAAACAGATTGATGTATGTAATACAACGGGGTCTGCGGTTACGTTTAATCTACATATTGTTCCCACAGGTGGTACAGCGGGCACGGGAAATGCGCTTTTTTATGTTCAAAACGTAGCGGCAAATAGTACTTTTTCCTATTCTGGGGTACAGGTTTTACCAACCAGTTCATTCTTATCTGCCAAAGCTTCAACAGCAGGTTTAACCATTACGATTAGCGGTGGTGAGGCTGTATGACAGTTACGACTGATCAAATCAAAGCTTGGTTTCAAGCCAATCCCAATGCTTCGGATGCTCAGGTTACTCAGACCATGAAAGCCAATGGCGTGACGGCTCAGCAGTATTCTGATGCCACAGGGATACCCTTGGAAAAAGTTCTGGCTACTGAATATGCGGGTACAAATCTACCTGTTTGGGCCAATAAAGATCAGGCGACTTACCAAGCAATGACCGGGTTAGATCCTGCGTTAATGTCTCAGGCTCCTAGCAGTCTGCCGACCACAACATTACAAGAACCTATCATGACGGGAGATGATAGCTCTACTCCCACAGGTAAATTCCAAACCGTGACCCAGGTCGATACCAGCAAACTACCTGCTGGTGTCACTCCTACCTATGATAGCAACGACAATTTAACAGGGTATACAACACAGATACCGACTCCTGCTGGCTGGGATCCATCTGTTAAATTAGTGGCTAATTATAATACGAGCGGTAATTTAACGGGTTATTCTGGATCGAATCCTATATTCCCCGCTGACTCTTCCGGGAATTTATCTAAAACCAAGTTTGACCCTACATGGTCAGCGACTGGCCAGGCTATGCCACAACAGGATACTTCTACTGGCGGGTGGGCTGGTACAGCTCCTATCATACAAACCCTGTCTATGATTCCTGTTACTGCTCCATTTATGGCGGCAGGAAAGGTTCTTTATTCATTGGCCAATGGGCAAAAGATAAACGCTAGTACCGTACTTAATGCCGGTATAGCAATGGTAGGAGCCATGGGCGGTACTCCAGTTGACCAGGTTTTAAACGAAGACGGAACGGTCACGACAACCTACTCGGATGGAAGCTCTTCTGTAGGAACCCCTACCCAAGGGGTTGCAAATCCAACATTGGCTCAAAATCTTGGTACAGCTAAAACCGCTGTAAACGTTGGCACCGCAATTCAAAGTAAGAACGCTTCTGCGTTGATCAGTGATTTGACTAAGCTTACTGATACGTCATCTGATTATCAGGTGGCTTTAACAGCAGCCAATGCAGCTAAAGCCCTAGCAAGCGGGCAGCCATTAAATGCTGTCACACCATACATTTCAGCAATACTGGGAAGTAATGACCCTAGCGCGGTAAGCATGGCCAAAACCATGTTATCAACCATACAGGGTGATATAACCCCTACCACATCTCAAGCTTCTACGACATCTCAAACTCCGAGCTCAGAACCTACGACGCAGGCAACCAGTACTGCGACTGCCCCTACAACTCCAACAACCCCAACAACTACTCCTGCTGTAAACGTTTACAGCGGAGCTTCCAAAGATCCTTTAGCGGTGCCAACAATACAGAATGCTTTAGCCATACCGACACCAGGATATGACGCATCAGGTAATAGAATAGCTGTTCCAATGACCTCTGGGAATATAGTGCCAGTGGATTTGGGGAAAATATTTGACACAATAAATTCGTCAAATCCAAGCGGAAATACTACAATCAATGCTAGAAGTGGCGGGTCTATCAATGACCTTGTCCAACTATTAAACGCAAGGGGATAATATGGCAATCGTAGCAGATGATACAAGCCCAACTGGATGGATAGATGATACAACCAATGAGCCGGTTGATGGTCCTACTACGCCCGACACAACATATGATCCCACTGGCTCTGTATCTGTTGATGTAAATGGGGTAACTTATACTGAACATCCAGATGGGACTTATACTCAAAATAATGGTACTGGCGACGTTCCATCTTCTGCACAAAAATTTGCTATTGCTCAGTCTGGTGGTGACCCAGAAGCTACTTCGACCATTCCGTCTTCACAAGTAAGTGCAACACCAACTACGTCACGGACAACCCAAACTGTAACGGGAACTAATCCTCAAGTATCGGCTTCTCAGGTTGTAAAAGCTTTGGCAAGTGGCGATCCCAATGCAGGTAAATTGGCATCTGCTTTTCTTGCTCAAAGTGCGGGAAGTATCACAGGACTAGCGGCTCTTTCTACTTTATTTGGCAGTAATACACCTAAGACTGCAGCCTATCAGGGATCTATTCCTACTTTAACGGCGCTGAGAAGCCAGGTTAATTCAGGCGTTCCAGCCGGGCAAGGACAACAGTATTTCACTGATACGACTTATGTAAACCCTTCTGATGCATCTGCAGTGGCTGCAGCTAAGGCCGCGAACTCCGCTCAGTCTGACGCAATAACAGCGGCAGCTCAACAGCTTGCAGCAAAGAACGCCGCTGCTCAACCAGCCGTAGCACCGTTTGCTATGCCATGGGTTAATCAAACCGCATACGGGAATACGCCTGTCACGCAAGGTAATAATGCTGGCCTGCCTGCGGTAGTCAACGCCCAAAGTCCCGCATACAATCAAGTGCCAAGCACAGGGATAGGAACACCTACTCCTGTTGCTAAACCTTCTACGCCAATAGTTCAACCTGCAATTGGTAGCGGTATATCATCTATTCCTGTTCAACCTACACTTACTGCACCCGCTACGGCTCCTGTAGCGCCAGTCACGGCACCAGTTACAACACCTACAACTACTACAACCGCTAAAACACCTGCAGCTACAACACCGTTAACGCCAGCACAAACTGCGGCTCAGCAATATATATCTGGCTTGCAAAATCCTACCAGTGCTGCGGTTAGCAATTTTCAATCTTCTCCAACTAGCATTATTAGTCAACAGATTGCAAATGCTGTTGCTCAAGCACAAGCAGCCAATCCCGCTACAGCTAATAAAACATTGGCCAGCTTAATGGATCAATGGGGTGTAAGCGCACAAGAAATGGCTGCAGCCACTGGGTTTACGACCAATGAAATTACCAACTTGTATAACCAAGCCAAAGGCATAACTGCTCCAGCAGCAGCAACCCCTGCGCCTACCATTCAACAGCAATTGAGTACCACAGCAGCTGCTTTAAATTCTGGAGACAAGTCTGGTGTTACCGCTTTAAATAATTTAATTGCAGCCAACCCTGGACTCACGATCACTCAAATACAGGCTATGTTCCCCACGGTTGATTTAACACCTTATTTAAAACAAGGTGTCGTGGCCCCAGGAAGTTCTACTTATACAGCGCCTACAGCCGCTACCATAGCTGCTGCACCAACGAATGCTTTAAGCAATGACGTAAAAGCTATTGGCGGAGCTGGATTGGCCGCTTTAAGTTCTACAACTCCTGTTCCGGGCGGCAATAATCTTGATCTTACCGCTGTACCCCAACTCATTAATAGCATGAGACAGTCAGGAATGAGTGATACAGCTATTGTACAAAACCTAAAAAGTCAAGGATTAACGCCTGATCAAATATCTACTTTGATGCCCGAGACTGGTGGCGGTGTGGCCGCTCTACAAGCCGCTATCGCTGCTTCGACACCGCCTGGCACAGTAGTATCTACCGTACCCCCATCTCCAGCGACACCTGCTACACCTGCAACTCCCGCATCTGTTGCTGCAGCAAATAATGCCGTAGGTAATTCTGTTTCTACTTTGTCTACTCCCACGGGAATAGCGGCTATACCTACGCCCGTACCAGTCGATACATCTGCTGCTCCTACACCAGCAACTCCTGCTGCGTCTGCGGCTCCTGCTGCACCTCAATACACATCTTATACCCCACAGCAAATAACAGATTATTTTGCTCAAAATCCAGGCGCAAATGTTGCTCTTGCCGAACAACAATTCAACGCTGATCCTGCGGCTGTCAATGCTGCCATTGCCGCTTCTGCACCTCCTGCCAATAATCCATTGGCTCAGGCCATTCAAAATGAACAATCGGCTCCAGCGTTTAGTATAGATACTGGACCGGCTGGGCCTGATATGCAAACAGATAATTCATCGTTTGGTTATGACACCGCTAAAGCTGGTGGTTTAATGGATCTTCACTACGCACAAGGAGGGAGTACCCCTATGCAACCAAGATATTTACAAGGCACTACCGATGGTATGGCCGATAAGATTCCTAGTTCTATTGATGGAATACAGCCAGCCAAGCTCAGCCATGGTGAGTTTGTAATCCCTGCTGATGTCGTTTCTCACTTGGGTAATGGCAACTCCGATGCTGGCGCGAAAAAGCTTTATCAAATGATGAATAAGATTCGCATGGCAAGAACAGGAAATCCTAAGCAGGGCAAAGAAATCAATCCTGACAAGTTTATGTTGGGTGGTTCAGCCTATGCTACTGGGGGTGAAGTGGCATTTAAAGATGGTGGAGTGCTGGGGTTTTCCGATAGTACGGGCGCCGTTCCTACGCCAACCGCTCCGTCTGCCTCATCTGGCACATCTACTCCTTCGTTAGGCTATTCAACAGTTAACGCATTAACTCCCTATGTTGGTGATTATGTTACTCAGATGTTGGGTCAAGGCCAAGCATTAGCAAATGCACCCATGCCCGTGTACACAGGAGAACTTTCAGCAGGACCTTCCACTTTACAAAACCAGCAGTTCGCTGGACTACAGGCCTTGGCGGGTACAGGAGCTCCTCCTGTTCAATTTACCAATCCATACAATGCGCCAGCACCGTATAACCCATTGGTTGCATCTACGCAAAACTTCACTAATACTGGCGCGATTCCTATACCAAGTCTACAAACACCAAGCGAAACATCTCTGGTCAGTCAAGCTGCATCAGGGCAACCATTTAATCAGGCCACTGGATCATCTGCCTTACCCGCCCTTGGTAATCAAAGTATTGCCTCGCAGTACATGAATCCATATTTGCAATCATCTTTGGCTCCACAATTAGATGCATTGACATATCAGGCTCAGCAAGATCAGCAGTCTATGTTGGGTAATTTAACTAAACAAGGCGCGTTTGGCGGATCAAGACAAGCCGTGGCTCAAGGTGTGGCGCAAGGTAACTTGCTAACAAATCAAGCGGGCTTAATTGGTAAGGGCTATGATACCGCTTATACAAATGCGATGAATCAGTTCAATGCCGACCAAAACCGTCAGCTACAAGCTCAACAGGCCAACATTGGTCAACAACAGTTTGGTGCCACGCAAGCGCAAACAGCCGCTCAGAATCAAGCACAATACGAACAAGCAGCACAGCAAAATCAACAAACAGCTAATATGGCATCCGCTAACTTTGGCCTGTCTACTCTTGGCGCGTTGGGTACAGCAGGTGCTACACAGCAAGGTCTTGCCCAAGCAGCAGATACAGCGTCACTCAATCAATACAACCAACAGCAACAGTATCCTTATGCTCAATTGCAGTTTGAACAAAGCTTGTTAACAGGTTTACCAATTACGACCCAGTCTGTTGTTCCAAATACTTCTACGCTGTCGAATATTACAAACACAGGAGCTGGGCTAAGTACTCTTTATAATTCATTGAATAATTTAACGCTGACAGGTGCAGGGGGTGCTAACTTTGGAACACCTTCTTCTTCGGGTTCAACGTCTTCATCATCCTCTGGTTTGACTTAAGGATAAATCATGGCAGCATTTGATAATTTTGCATCACTCCAGAAAAAAATGGAGAGCCTACCACCCGATCAACTTCAAAAGTATATTGATGGTCAAGGAGCTATTCCACAAGAAGAGCAGATGGCGGCTTTGTTTGCACAAGCTAAACGCGCTGGTCTCGAGCTGGGTGAACAAGCTAAACAACCCGTTCCATCAGGTACCGTGGCTGAAAATATTAACCATAAAGCCGTTCTCAATCACTTGCAAGATATTGCAAACAAGAGCGGTATGCAGATTACTGGTGTTGCTCCTGTTAACGCAGGACTTGGGGCTATACCTCAAGGAGCGCCACAAGCTCCCATGGCACCCCCTGTAGCACCTTCTTCCCCTCCTGTGGCACCTCCTGTGGCACCTCCTGCCCCCGCTCCACAGCCAGCTCCCATGCCACAAGGTATGGCCCACGGCGGTATAACCCATGCTGTTCCACATCATATGTTTAGGTTCTCCCATGGCGGAGGAATCATGGGATTTGATGGAACAGATGGTAGTAGCGTTGACCAAGCATTGGCGGCAGTTAATCAAGCTATGCCTGCCAACATGCCTGCCAATACCAATATACCATTGTCTGATTATTTGGCACAACGACAAGCGGCATTAAAAGCGGTTGCAGAAAATAATCCTGGAGATTATAACGGTCCTCGTCAAGCAACATTGCAAGAGCGTAATGCTCAATATGCTGAACGTGATGCTCGTATGCATAATCAACCTAATATTTATTCCGATTATTCAGATCCTCTTAGCTTGGCAAACATATCAAAAATGTTGGGCATGAGGCAATCCACGCCCGATGACGTTAATAAAGCACATGCATCTGCTTGGGGAAATAAAAATTTAGAGACTCCAGTTCCTGGTGTTATGACCGCTCAAGGCCCTGCAGTTACTGGCACCAACGTGAGTTCACCGGCTAATACGGAAACGCCTACGCCATTCCCCGTTGGTTATACAAGACAAAATATGGCCAATGATCCAAGGCTCAATGTAACGCCACCTACACCCACCATTACTCCAGCCGCCAACCCTAATGCGGCTCCTAATGCCACCCCTAACGCCACTCCTGCCACACCCACTACGGCAATTCCACCTCAAACAAGGCCGCAAGCTGGGCTCGGTGCTTTGATTCAAAATAAACCAAGTGTCAAGCCCACAAATAAACCCGTGGAAGAACAAAAGATACCAGGCACAGAAAATAATCTTAACTACATGGCTTTAGAAGACAAGCAGTTAACAGAGAAAAGAGACATCCTAGATGAGATTAAAAAGCAAGAGCTAGTACAAGCCCATTACGGATTGAATAATCCTTATGGAATAGAGGCTGAAAAACGTGCAGCTCAACTGGCCGCTATGTACAGCAAGATTAATGAAGAGCATCCTTATGAGCGCTTACTTCAGGTATTAACCGGCATAGGGACAGGCGGATTGGCGGGTGCTGCTCCAGCCTATTTACGCTCAGAGGGTGCTTTCCGTGAAGCACAACAAGCTCAGTTTGATAATATCAATAAGATGCTAAGCCCCATTGAAGCGGCGCGTAGAGAAGAAGCTAGAGCCAATGCATCAAGTGTATTGACTGCTTACAATGACGCTGAGAAAGAGCGTAAGAAGAATTTGGCGGAAATGGCCAAGACCCAGCTCACTGGCAAACAAGAGATAGAGAAACAAGGTCTTGCTGGCACTCAAGCTATGGATAGAACCAAGCTTGAATCTGCTACACAGTTGCAAGTTGCTGCTATGCAAAAGGCAACCGCTCTTGCTGGCAAAGATGCTACCGCAGAACAGATTGCCGCAGAACTTGCAAAAGACCCAGCATTTGCAGGGAAGTCTTATGCCGAGAGAATGACTGCAGCCTATGCTATTAAACAAGGCGCTAGACCACAGACAGCCAAAGATGCTTTGACAGAAAGACTGGCCAAAGACTGGGGCGGGTTTGATGTTTTAACCAAGAAAAACTGGGCAGACCAAGGTATTACAACATTTGATCAATATTTAGATTACATGCAAAAGAAAATGTCTGGTAATGTTTCTACTGCACCAGCACAATTATTGATGCCACCTCCTGACAAACTAACAGCATATGCATCAACACATTTTGGTGGTGATATTGAAAAGGCCAAACAATTTTTAGCATCAAAAGGCTATAAATAATGATTGATATTAGCGATTTGCCAGCACCAGGTCAGGTAGATATATCAGATTTACCTATACCGCCACAACCTTCACGACCTGGTTTTGCTGCTAATGTTGGTAGAGGGGCGGCCAATGTCTTATCGCAACAGCTGACTGGGGCACAATCATTATTTGATGCCAATAAAGCTGCCGAAAAAGCCGCTGAACGACAAAAAGCAATTAGTGAGACCTTTGGCGAACAGCCTGGATTTGAAGCTGTTAAAAAGAAGTATAGGGAAAACGGATTACTACCCGCTGTGGGCGAGTACATTAAACAGATCCCTGGAGCGATGGAAGAACAAGCCCCGCAAATAGCTGAGTCTTCTGCTGCTGCTCGTCTTGCCGCTGCTGGCGTAAGCGCTGTTGGATTACCTGAAGCCGCCCCTGTAGCTGCTTTGGCTGGTATGCTGGGATCTTCTTTTATGCAGCAATACGGCGGAGACATAGAACGCCAAGCTGAAGAACAAAGAAAAGCGGGTAAGCCAGTAGATATTAATCGAGCCCGTGCCGCCTTTGCCGGCGTGATCCAAGCCCCGCTAGATGTGGCTGAACGGTTTATCCCGATGGGTAAATCGATGGTTGGATCTATCTTTGGTAAAGATGTAGCAAATCTAGTTTATAAAGGAGCCACCAAGGAAGCTGAGGAATTGGCCGCTAAAAAGATAGCAAAAGAAGGATTCTTTGCTACGGCGTTAAAGGGAACCGCCAAAGGTGTGGCAGGAGAATCTATACCAGAACTTGTTCAACAAGCTGCTGAACGCGCTCAAGCAGGATTATCGCTGACCGATGAAGATGCGCAAAATGAATACGGTAATACGCTGTATCAGGTCAGTCAATTGGGAACACTTGGTGCTTTGGGTAGGTTTTCGGAAAAAGGTGCTGCCAAGAATTTATTGGCTCAGCCAAAAACTACTCCACCACCTCCTGTTACCACTCCAATTACTCCCCCAATTGTTCCTTCAGCCACTCCCCCAGCTGCTCCTCCTGAAGCGCCTACAGCCATACCTCCCGCAGCTCCTCCAGTGGCCCCTCCTACAGAACCGCCTATAGAGGAAACACCTCCTCCACCGACGGATACAACACCACCGGCGGATATAACGCCGCCCAATGTTCCTCCGGTGCAAACGTTTACACCTGAACCACCAAAGAATCGGTTGGGCGACTATCATCTTGGCTTACCAGAAGGTTCGGATGCGGTGTTCCAAAACAGAGATAGAAATACTAAAGCATCTATTGCTCAGATGAATGGCATAGCGGCAAATCCTGATTACAATCGCCTACGCACATCGTATGCATTTGGGTCTGGCGCTCCTGTTGTAATTGCTGATGAGCAGGTGCCTGAATCTCATTTGGGTCACTTCTCTAGTGCCACAGCTGAGAACGGGCAAGTTATACCAGTGCATTATGCTGTTGTTGAAGCCAATCAATTAACACCATCACACTCTGCTGACGGGACTGTAAATGCCAACTATGCAAAAATGGAAACCCCTGCGTTTAGACCCGTGGCAGGCAATGGTCGTGTGGCTGGAATCCAAGCAGCCTATGAAAGAGGTAATGCAACAGATTACAAAGAAAAGCTCTTACAAGATGACGACCACGGTATTGATAAGTCAACGATAGAGGGAATGAAAGAACCAGTATTGGTTCGCATCATGCCTAAATCCCATGTCACAAAAGACATTGGTGATATTTCTAACATCACTGGTACGGCCAGGTTATCGACTATTGATAACGCCAAGAACGATGCGAACAGGATTGATCTATCGGGTCTTGACTTTAAGGATGATGGTACTCCTACGGATAAGAGTCTAAGGGAGTTTGTTGAAGCCATGCCTGTCAGCGAGCATGGAGATCTAAAGCATCCCACCACAGGAGACCCCACTCCACACGCGCAGGATAGGCTCTTAAACGCTATTTTCTACAAGGCTTATAACAGTGAGCCCTTGGTTAATTTACACGCCTCTACAATCGATCCAGAGGCCAAGAGTTACTTAACTGCTCTGGCCAAGGCTGCTCCAGAAATGTCTAAGCTAGAGGGTGCGGGTGAGTACGATCTGCGTCCACAAGTCATGCAAGCAGCTGAGATGGCGGTTAATGCCAAGCGCCAAAATCTCGCGCACAAGGACATGATCAACCTGGCCAAGCAACAATCTATTGGCCAAGACCCAGTCGTCGCTAAAATATTCCAACACTTTGTCGATGCTGGCCCAAGACCCACCAAGTCATTATCTGAATACTTAAAACGTTTAGGTACGATTGCCCGTGAGCAACATGAAGCTGGCGAAGATATGTTTGGACCTGTGCCTAAACTATCGGTTGACGAAGTTATTAATAAAGCAAAGCAAGGTGAGGAGCCAGAGGATTTATTTAATAAACCCGAAGATAAGCCAGTTGATGAAGTGCCGCCGCCATTACCTGTAGACGATTACTTTGAGCATCAACCACGCACTAGCGAAGAAAATTTTCAAGCATTAAAAAAAGAAAAAACTATTTTAGGTGTAGCAAAGTATTTAGTTGATACGGCTCACAATAGTTTTTTGAAACACGTTACTGAATCCATGTATCAAAGAATTAAAGAATTTGATAAGCGTGGCGTTCGAATGGAGTTTGAAATATTCACAGGGCAAAGAAGGACTACAGGCAGATACGGCATATCTCGCTTGAAAATAAAAGGGCAAAATATTGAATTTTTAATTCAAAATAACAGTTCGCCACAGCCAACCGATACTAAAAATTACCAAGATGGCATGACGTATTCAGCTCTTATGCATGAGCTTTTGCACGTTTGCAGTCAGGTGCAGTTGTATTATTTAAAAGATTCTCCTGAAGTTAAAGAGCTTCAAAACGTCTTTGATTTGGTGAAAAAACAATATCTTAAAGATAAAAGAAATGGAGTTAAAGAAGCTTTACCTTTTACCGTTAGTTACGGCATGAAAGATATTCATGAGTTTGTTTCGGAAGGATTAAGTAGTAAAAGATTTCAAGAATATATGTCAACCATTAAAGTGGGTGACCAAACGGTTTTAGATAAAATAATTGAATTCGTAAGAAAAGCTATTGGTATTAATCCAGAATATCAAACGGCATTAGATGTTTATTTAAAAGCAACGTCTAAATTGTTGAATGTTCCTGCTTTAGAAATTGCTGAAAATATAGGTCCCGATAGAATTTTGGGACAACCAGTCACATCTAAAACACCACCGGGAAAACTAAAAGTCACGCCTGGTATTGTGTTAACCAACGAAGGATCAGCAAATCCTGTTGAAGATGCCATATCAGCAATGGCTAAATTAAAGCGAGTAGAGCCCACCGATGAGGAAACAAAAACCTATCGCCAGCAGATTAATAAATCGTGGAATAACTTTAGAGATAACCCAGGTGCGTTCTATGAGAATGCCATCAAATCATTTACTAAAGCTGCGGATTATGTAGAGACCAAGGTATTTAACTCTGGCGCTGCATTTCAGAATTCATATCGCCGTTTGGTGAATGAGATGAATGGCGCTATTCCTGATAGGATCAAGGCCATGCTGGGAGCAAGCTTGGCTCAGCCAGTTCACTCCGATGCAGTGGCTAATGTTGGTCTTGAAATGGGTAAGCTTGTTTACGATCCTAAACTCTTCAAGTGGAAGGGTGAACACGACGATAGTAACTTTATCAATCTATTCAAGCAAAGAGATGAGATTGCCAAGCAATACAACGTTGATCCTGGCAAGATTAACTTTATTGCTAGAGCTGTATTTGAAGCGCGTCGTACAGAAGAGTTGATGCGCTATAACGCAGATTTGGAAAACCGCATACAAGCTAAGATACAAGAAGCTAGTTTTGTAACGCATCCATTAGAGAAAAAGAAACTAATGGCTGAAGCTGATGCGCTGGCCAAGAAAAAGAAAACCCTTCACATGGATGCTGATGAAGTTGGCACCTATTTGGGATTTTTGCAGACCATGCCAGAGCTCAATCGCATGATTGAAACATGGCAAGGTATCCGTAAAAATATTATCGATACCATGGTTGAGGGCGGTCTCTATAGCGAAGAGGATGCCGAGCTCTTACTCGATAGCGCCGCTTATGTTCCCTTCTATCGTGAAGACATGATTGAAAAGGACATGGGGCCGAAGTCATTTATTCCTGGCCTACAAGTCGCAGCGGATAAGAAGTTCAAAGGATCGGTTCTTCCTGTCAACGATATCTTTGACAATATGATGCGCTGGGCTCACTACGGAATGAATCGTTCCGTCAGGAATAAAGCTGAGCTCAATCTAATCGATGGCGCTTTAGAGCTCAATGTAGGACGCGCTCCTGCAGATCACCCTCTAATGACCAGAGTCAAAGAGGGCGACAAAGGAAACATCATCAAGGTTTATCGTGAGGGTAAGCTAGAGTTTTACGACTTAAAAGACCCGCTGTATCTCGATACCTTTAGGGGTATGCAAACCATAGCAGTACCAACCATCAAGTGGATGTCCTCGGTAGCAGATATTTTGCGTAAGTCGGTGGTTTTAAATCCCTTGTTCTCATTGAGTCAGGTGCCACAGGATTCTTTTGCGGCCATCTTCTCTTCTGGGTTAAAGCCTCGGTACGCGCTCACGATCCCCGCTCGTGCAGTCAAGGAGTTTGTCCAGTCGTTTACCAACACTCCTAGCAAAGCACACTTAGCTTTGAAAGCTGTCGGCGCGGTAGGTCGTGCAGACTATTCCGCTGCGACTGCTGCTGACCATGCAATTTTCAATAGCATGAAAGGCCCACCTGGATTCGTGGGACGCACTAGACAAATGCTTGATAAGATCTCTATGGCCAGTGACAATGCTGTCCGTCAGGCGGTCTATAGTGCGGCATTGAAGTCTGGCCTAAGCCCAGCAGAGGGTTTAGAGAAAGCTTTTGAGGTCATTAACTTCCGCACTCGTGGTAGTAATCAACTCTTGATTGCTGTGGGACAAACCGTTCCATTCTTTAACGCTTATCTCGCGGCTCAGCACGTTGCGATTAAGACCATCACAGGACGCGGTATATCGCCCCAGGATCGTCGCAGTGCGCTGGAGACCCTAGCGGCCACGACAGCCTCAATCATGGCCTTGTCGCTCCTTTATACGATGGCCAACGCTAGTGATGATGACTATCTCAAGAAGTCAGCAACCATCAGGGATAGGCTTTTAATGATCCCAGGAACAGGGATGTCCATACCCATTCGTACGGACATATTCTCAATTCCAAAGATTCTGACCGAACACATGTATCTACTCTTAACTGATAACGGTACAGAAGATCCACGCAAGTTCAGGGACTCGATGGCTGCTGCAGCTGGTAATTCCATCTTTGGCCCCACGCCAGTACCGCAAGTATTTAAACCATTTATTGAGACCAAGCTGAACTATGATTTTTTCCAGGGTCAACCATTGATTGGTAAGTATCAGCAGGGTCTTGATCCTAGTAGGCAGTTTAACGATAGCACCTCTGAGTTGGCCAAGATACTAGGCAGCACCGATATGGTGTCTCCGATCAACGCAGACCATATCATTCGAGGGATGTTTGGATCAGTTGGTGGTCTAACCCTTCTATTAACGAATCATTTGATTGCAGCCATGGAGGGTAAACCTAGGCCCGATATGACGGTCAATGATATGTTGACATCTCTTCCTGGCACCAGTGGATTCGTCAGTAAAGAGTTTGAGTCTGGGTACAAAAAAGATTTTTATGTATTGCGCGATCAAGTAGATAGAGCTGCAGCCACATTTGCAGATATCAAAAACCGCAGCCCAGAAGAAATCGAAGCGTTTGTATCTAAACCTGAGAACATAACACAAGCAGCAATGGCGAAAAGTATTGATAGGATTGCCAAAGATTTAACGGCTATTAGAAAAGCAATTAACTTTACGCAAGAGTTGCCTGAATCCGAAATGAGTTCGGAGCAGAAACAAAAAGAAATAAAAAATTATAAACTTATGGAAGAAGATATACTAAAAAGTATTAATATTAAAGATTTGAGAAAGATGGCCATGATTTAGGTGTAAACGTTTACAGCTGAAGTAATCTCTCTATTGTGATTGCTAACGCATCGATTTCGTCTAGCTTGTGGATATTCCACATTCTTTTTTGACCATGAAGGCCATTGACCGATCCACGGTGGCAATCGGCACACAGGGGCATGGAAGTAAACCACTGCCCTTGTTTTATTTCATGGCATTCGCTTGGGCCAGGTTGTGAGCAGACGACACACGCCATCTCCTTTATTCTCTGGATGTGTTCTTTCTCCAGTTTTGTCGGAGTCTTTTTGTTTTTGCTTTGCATGTCTATGCTCTTCCGCTTTAAATAAACTGGTGAATGCTTTATGGCATTCTTGACAGCGGAAAAGACCGCCGCTGAAAACGATCTTTCCCCTGCGCTTCATTTGAGTAGCAATCCTAAATCGGAAGTAATGCTGTCGGCTATGGTTTGGTTTCCGTAGCTGATCGTCTTAGCTCCTTCATTGTTCTTGATGACCTCAATGGTATCCCTAACACCTTTTTTGTACCCGCTATTAAATACGTTCTCTCCCTCCAAGAGCATGATGATAGCGTCTCGAACGACGGAGGACGCCCGTCTTTCTTTGGCTGCCTCCTTCATCTTGTTGTAGATGTCCTCTGGTAAATGTACCGCATACGGTATCATGCGTTTAGGTGTTTCCATGCTGTGTATTCCTGATAGATAAAATTAAAGTGTCGAGCTGCCGCAGGATTATCCTTAAGCTCAGCTCGTGAGCTTATCTGTAGCTCCCCTCGAAGCCACTCGGCAGCTGCTAGTTCCCCCTCTACACTGATCTGGCCAGCCTCCAGTAAGAATCTATGGAACCCTGGATCTCGACATAGGATCGCTGCATTCCTGACAATATCCTTACTATAAGCCTGATCACGGTTGAGGGGTGTTTCCTCGTCTGATAGACGCACCATCACGACCTGGTATCTAGCCCCTACAAAGTCACGCATGACCTCGACGGGCACCTCGTCTGGATGTATGGACAGGGTAAGTACATACCCCGTCTTATCCTGTCGTAGCGCTACCTTAAGCGCTTCAAACTGGTTGGTTTTCAAAACGGGATATCTCCCTCGTCCTCGATGTCCGCCTGCTTAGGAGCTGGCTTAGACTCTTCTGGTTTCCTGTAATTATCCCAAGATACCCTCATCCAAGGACCTCTGGCTCCTTGCATTTCCCACATGGCCAGTTTGATTTCTATCTCATCTGGGTCGGTCTGCTCCTTTAAAAGAGCCAGGATCACGGCTCGGTCTATCTTGATCGAGCCCTTGTAATCGGGATGCTTGGGATTGGTCTTGTATTTATTGGGGTTGAATGACCCGCTATTAGGATACTGATTCATATTTTTCCTTTGCTGCTGTGAATTTTGTCATGAGGGATTTGTACTGATCTGGGGCATCAGCTTGTAGACGATCAAAGATAACTCGATTAATTTTGAATACGCTCATAACATCTGCTTTACTGCCACAAGTATCGAGCATGAGCTCGGCCGAGTCGCAGACCAAGGATGCCCACTCTTCAGTACTGGCTTCTGGATTGGACTCTACCTTCAAGTTCCAGTCCCCGCCCTTTCCCTCGATCTCTACAGGAGGCTTTGGAGCGGGTTTTGGGATAGGCTTAGGGGTAGGCTTAGGAGGTGGCTCAGCGCCTGCTGTAGCGTCTATAGGATCGTTCTCAGTGAGCTCTAGGGCAGTAACCCATAGGTATCTCCTTTGGTAAGTCTCGCAAGCGCCTAGGTTCTGAATGTCGTGAGCTCCTTTGAGTGCAGCTGAGGCCATAGGAGAGGTGATGTAGATCATCGTGCCGTCTTCGGTGTCGGTGATCGTGAGAGTGGCGTACTCGGTTGTGTACGATATCACCCCACACAGCCCGTGCTTGAAAAATAAATCCATGGCTTGGGGCAGGAAGTCCCCGAGCTCAAAGTACTTATAGCCGGCAAACTTATTGTGGCCAGTCTTCTCTAGCTTGGTTCGTAGCAAGTCACAGCGGACTGCCATTAGTTTTTTATGTACCATTTTTTTCCTTAGTCTATGATTGTGATTGTGTTTACATCCAGGTACTTTTGGTACTGAGTGCAAAACTGTGATACCTGACAGTATTTCTGACAGCGCGTTCTTTCTCCTTCTCTGGTCTCGATCTCATACCCTTTTCCTGCCTCAGCAAGCCCTGCCTCAGCCTCCGTGAGGATCGAATAAACCTTCTTGGCCCTAACCCCTCCAACCTTCTTTAAAGCGTATGTCGTAGGCTTTTCCCACATATCCTCTGGAGAACATTCGGGAAGTTCAGAGCCTGTGCTCATATCGAAGTAGGCGCTGTTGTGCGCGTTGATTCTTTGAGCGATATAGTCTTCTCTTGCTGTAAACGTTTTCAGCGGGTATTCGATGACAGCAATGGGAGATGGGGGGTAGCCCTCTCGATTAACTGCATCGCGGGCTGACCAGTCTCTAATGATAGCGACAATCTGTACCTTTTTAACAGGGATTTTCTTAACACGTTCAACTAGCCAGGCGTAGATATTAAGCTGATCACCCCATTCTGATTTCTCGTTAACCACCGCCCAAGCGCTTGTGACCTTATAGTCGTTGATGATAATCCCATCGTCCTCGACCTCTTGTAGATCGATGGCTCCAGAGATATCCCATCCATCAAAACTGGTGTGTAAGCGCTCTTCAACGATGTGGTTCTTATCCTTGCCGTGCTCAAGGATATTGTGAACGGCAGACCCGAATAAAGACCAGACCATTTCACTGGCATCTTGGGTAATCTCTTCCCAATGTTTTTTCTTAAGTTGAACAATCCTAGGGGAATTGAGTAGCTCAGTTGCAGAGATGTGCGCCTTGCCTTTAGAGTAAGTGGGTCTCTGGATAACGTTAACAAACGTATCGGGTAAATCAAATTTATTCGTTAGTTTCATCTCTCACCTCCATCATTGCGTTTGCAAAGCCATAAGCCACGCGAGCAGTTGAATATTCGTTGACGGCCTCGCCACCGGCGATCAAACCCTGTAGAGCCATGGCCGCAAAGTAATCTCTTAAATCCATGCCTTCCTGATCTGTGTTGTTTGGATTTGGAAATGCTTTCATTTCAAGTTCACGAACGGTGTCGCGCCTCCTGCTATGGTGTTAGGTAACTTTCCATCCCATTTCTCAATTGCTTTCAACTGCACATAAGATGCACCGCCTTGAGAATTAATAGCCTGTGTCTCGATCTGAATGGCTTTGGCGTGTCCTTCTGCCTTGGCGATGGTTTGCTTGGCTTCTACCTCGATCCTTGCCAGATCTTGCTCTGCC
>Ga0208498_1000294_pt1 | contig 20748 bp, 18 predicted proteins | sample CryBogCBE12Aug09_FD_185502 | JGI IMG/M metagenome (GOLD analysis project Ga0208498, IMG submission 185502) | Freshwater microbial communities from Crystal Bog, Wisconsin, USA - CBE12Aug09 (SPAdes) (version 2) | ecosystem: Environmental > Aquatic > Freshwater > Lake | place: Crystal Bog... | reverse complement strand
GTGCGAAACGTTCATGCCAAACGACGGCTTCTTGCCGCAGAGTTCGCAGACTGATGCCATGGGTCGTTCTCCTTGAAGTGCTGTCGGTGCGTTTTCGCAGCCGACGTAATAAACCGAATGACCATTGTAGCATCGCTAGCGATGACCTCACTCACAACTCTCTCAGCGGCCGACCTCGCACGGGCCGTGCGCACCTTCGAAGGCCTATTGCGGGCGCAAAAAGAGGTTATAAACCGCCTTAATGTCTACCCCGTACCCGACGGGGACACTGGGACCAACATGGCTCTCACGATGGCCTCGGTGGCGCAGCGCCTCGCCGACCTCCCCGACACGGCACCCCTGAGCGACGTCACGAGCGCGATTGCCACGGCGTCACTGATGGGGGCTCGAGGAAATTCGGGGGTCATCCTGTCGCAGATGCTCCGTGGCCTCTTGTCCTCGTTTGGCGCCGGCGAGCAGGTTGATGTCCACGCGCTGCGATCGGGCCTCCTGCAGGCCGACGTGCTGGCGCGACAGGCCGTCTCCCACCCCGTCGAGGGCACCATCTTGTCGGTGGCTCGGGCGGCCGCCGAAGGTGCCCAGGCTGGTGATTCACTCGCTGACGCCGTTCGTGCCGCCCGTGACGCCGCCGTGGCGGCGTTGGCCAAGACGCCCGAACAACTCCCCGTCCTGCGCCAGGCTGGCGTGGTTGACTCCGGAGGAACCGGACTGGTGCTCTGGTTTGACGCCCTCTGCCACGTGGTCAATGGTGACCCCTTGCCCGTGACGCCGGCCCTCGGTGACCCACTGCCCGAGATGACGGCCGTGACAGTCGAGCAGGCGGCCCTGGCCGAGCTGCGCTTCGAGGTCATGTTTCTCCTCGAGGGATCGGATGAGTCCATTCCTCACTTTCGGGCCGCGTGGGAGGCCATCGGCGACTCCATCGTGATTATTGGCGGTGATGGTCTCTATAACTGCCACATCCACACCGACCACATCGGACCGGCCATCGAGGCGGCGCTCGAGGTGGGGCGCCCCCGCGACATCCGAGTGAGCGACCTGTTGGAGCAGGTGCGCGAGGAAGCCTGGGTCGTTGATGCGGCCACCGCGGTGGCCGCGGCGAATGGCACGACGGCCGTCGTCGCCGTCGTGGCGGGCGAGGGCGTGGCCGCCCTCTATCGCTCCCTCGGCGTAAGCCAACTTATTTACGGCGGCCAGACGATGAATCCCTCGACCGCCGAGCTGGTGGCTGCCGTCACGGCAACGGGTGCCCCTCACGTCATTATTTTGCCGAACAATAAGAACATTCGGGCCGTGGCCGAGCAGGTGAACGACCTCGTGGACGTGGATGTCCACGTCGTCGCGACCACCTCGGTGGTGGAGGGCTTGGGTGCTCTGGTGGCCTTCGACGCGTCCCTCGATGGTGCGACGAACGCCGACGCTATGCGGGCCTTCGCCGACGGAGTGACTGCCGGAGAGGTAACTCGAGCGGTGCGTGACACCGAGTCACCCGCGGGTGTTGTGCGCGAGGGTGACTGGATTGGACTGAGCGAGGCGGGCATTGTCGCTATTGACGCGTCCCTTCGTGAGGCCCTGTGTTCGCTCGCCGGCACGCTGGTGGACGACGACTGTGAGCTGGTGACGGTGCTCGAGGGAGAAGGGGCCAGTAGCGACGTGACCGAAGCTCTGATTGCCTATCTCGCCGAACACGCCCCCGGGGCCGAGGTCGATGTGCACGTCGGTGGTCAGCCGCTCTACCCCTACCTCCTCGGGTGCGAGTAGGGCCACCTCGGTGACCGACGCCCCAGGGGAGCGCCGCCTTCGGCAACTGGCCGCCATCGAGGTGGGCAAGTTGCGGCACGTGGGGCCCAAGCGCACGGAAGCGTTGGCGGGGCTCGGCATCACGTCGGTCTTCGATCTCGTTACCCTCTACCCGCGTCGCTACATCGACCGGACGCGCCGCGCCGAACTATCCGACCTCGCCATCGGCGAAGAGGCCGCCGTTTTTGCCACCGTGCAGTCGGTCAAAGCGCGTCGCACCCAGAACGGTAAGAGCCTCGTGGAAGTGGTGGCGACCGACGGCGAGCGTTCGATGCGGGTCTCGTTCTTTAACCAGCCGTGGCGAGCCAACCAACTCAGTCACGGCGTGCAGGCCGTCTTCTTCGCCAAGGTCACGGACTACCGCGGTCAACCTCAGATGGCCAATCCCGTGGTGGACGTCATCGTGGGTGTGGATGGCGAAGAGCGCGATCCCAGCAAGGTCGGCGTCATTGTGCCGATCTACCCGGCCTCGGGTAAAGCCGGCCTCACGTCCTGGGAGATGGGCGGGTTCGTCGATGAGTCGCTCCGTCGGGCCGGACCGCTCCTCGACCCACTTCCGACCGCCGTGCGGACCGAGTTGGGGTTACTCGACCGCACCTCGGCGTTGCGGGGTATTCACCTCCCAACCTCGATGGACGACGTGCCACCAGCCAGGCAGCGATTGATCTTTGATGAGTTTTTCCGCCTCCAGCTCCTGCTCGCCCTGCGTCGCCGCCGCCAAGCCGAAACCGAGGCCGGCGTCAGCCACCCCGTGCTCGATGACGACCTCGCAGTGGCGCCCGGCACCCCGACAACGGAGCAGGACAGCCTCGTGCGCCAGTTCCTCGCGGGCCACCGTTTCGCGCTGACTGGCGCCCAGCGTCGGGTGTTGCAGGAGATTGCGGCGGACCTGCGGAGCCCTCGCCCCATGCACCGGCTCCTCCAGGGTGACGTGGGTTCCGGTAAGACCGTGGTGGCCCTCACCGCACTGCTCGCCGCCATCGACGGCGGCCGCCAAGGGGCACTGATGGCCCCAACCGAAGTGCTGGCCGAGCAGCACGTGGCGAGCCTCCGTCGAGACCTTGAAGGTCTCGCGGTGCACGACGACGCCGTCCTCGGTGGGCGCCGACCGCTCCGGGTGCAACTGCTCACCGGTCGGGTGAAGGGCAAGGAGCGCGCCGCCGCACTCGAGGCGTTGGCCAGCGGCGGCGTGGATATTGTCGTGGGCACGCACGCCCTGCTCACCGACGATGTTCGGTTCCACGCACTCGGGGTGGTGGTGATCGACGAACAGCACCGCTTCGGGGTCGAGCAACGTGCGCAGCTGCGCGACAAGGGTCGCGTCCATTCGGCGGAGGGGCGAGACCCCGACTTGCTCGTGATGACGGCCACGCCGATTCCGCGCACGGCGGCGATGGTCGTCTTTGGTGATCTCGACCGTTCGGTCCTCGACGAACTGCCCCAGGGTCGTAAGCCCATCACGACGGTGTGGGCCCAGACGGCCGCGGGGGTCGAGGACGGGTGGCAGCGAGTTCGTGACGAAGTCGCCCAGGGGCGCCGGGCCTACGTCATCTGCCCACTGGTCGAGGAGTCGGAGCGCATTGAGGCCACTAGTGCCGTGGCCGAACGAACTCGATTGGCCACGAACGAACTTCGCGGGCTCTCGGTCGGACTTCTCCACGGGCAGATGAAGAGTGCCGAGAAGGACGCGGTGATGGACGAGTTCCGCCGCGGCGAGCTCCAGGTCTTAGTCGCGACGGTGGTCATTGAAGTTGGTGTCGACGTGCCGGAGGCGACGGTCATTGTGATCGAGGACGCGTGGCGCTTCGGATTGGCCCAGTTGCACCAGTTACGAGGACGAGTCGGTCGCGGCCACGACGCGAGCTATTGCTTCCTCCTCGGCGATCCACCCTCCGCGGACGGGGCAACTCGTCTCGAGGCGATGGTGGCGTCGCAGGACGGCTTCGCTCTCGCCGAGGTCGACCTCGACCTTCGCGGTGAGGGCACCCTGCTCGGGGCCCGGCAGCGGGGCCGGAGTGACCTGCGCCTCGCGAACTTGCGACGTGACGAAGCACTCTTGGTCGACGCTCGACGGGTGGCCCTTGACCTCGTGACGGCGGACGGACTGAGCGATCACCCCGAACTCGTCGATGAATTGAAGCTCTTCGTTGACGAGGAAGAGGCCGCGTACCTGTTCAAGTCGTAATCCGTTTTCCCGATGTCGCCGTGGCGCGGTGGTTCGTCGCCTAGCCTTAGGGCGTGCGCGTAATCGGTGGAGTAGCTCGAGGTCGGCCCCTAAAGGCCAAACTGCCCGAAACGGTGCGGCCGACGACCGACTACGCCCGTGAGGCCATCTTCTCCATGCTGGAGAGTCGCGGGGGACTCCAGGACCTCGTCGTCGCTGACCTGTACTGCGGCTCGGGTGCCCTCGGCATTGAAGCGCTCTCCCGCGGCGCGGCGCGCTGCTACTTCTACGACTCCGACGCCGCCTGTCTGGCCGCGGCGAAGGCCAACTTAGAGCCCTTCAAGCTCGAGGGTGAGGCCGTCTACACCCGCGCCACGCTGCCCGTGTGGACGCCACCCGCCGACTTGGACCTGTTGATTGCCGACCCGCCCTACGGCCCCCTCGACCTCGCCAGCCTGCTGAAGGGAGTACGCGCCTCGCGGGTCATTATTGAAAATGATCGCCACATGGACGCACCCGAAGGGTGGGTGGTCACCAAAACCAAGCGCTACGGCACCACCTACGTAACGATGCTGGAACCTGACGAGGAGGCTGAGGCGTGAGAATTGGTCTCATTCCCGGATCTTTCGACCCGTTTCACAATGGCCACCTCGAAGTCGTCGAGCGCGCCGCACTGATTTTCGACGAGGTCGTCGTCGCCGCGATTCGTAATCCTCAGAAGTCGGAGCCGCTCTTCACCCTCGAGGAGCGCCACGACATGATCGCCGCCTCCTGCGCCCACATCCCGGGTGTCCGCATTGTCGCCATTTCGACGCTGCTGGTAAACGTCGCCCGTGACGTCAACGCCACGGCCATTGTCAAGGGGCTCCGAGCCGTCTCAGACTTCGAAAACGAACTGCAGATGGCCCAGATGAACCGTTCGCTGTCGGGAGTGGAGACCCTCTTCATCCCCTCGAGTTCCGACCACTCCTTTATTGCTTCTCGTCTACTACGCGAGGTCGCCCGCTACGGTGGGGATGTTTCGGCTTTCGTGCCGCCCGCTGTCCGTGATCGACTCGCCGCGAAATTCCCAGGAGGACACCATGAGTAACTTCGACGACACCTACGACGCCGCCGGCTTCCCCCGCGCGCCCTACACCGAATACGAAGAGTTTGCTCCCGAGACCGAGCAGTTCGAAGAGCCGAACTACGGTCGCCGCGCCGTGCGCAGCGTCGAAGACGACATTCGCTACGCCATTGAGCGGGCGAACTCCGCCAAGCCACTCCCGCTGTCGAACAGCATGAAGTTTTCGCGCGAGGAACTGACTGAGCTCATTGAACTGCTCACAATTGCGGCTGAGAACCTGCCCTACGAACTGGCCGAGGCCCGTCGGGCTCTCCGCGAGCGCGAAGCGCTCATGGCCGAAGAACAGGCCAAGGCCCAGGACATCATCAAGCGGGCCGAGTCCTACGCGGCCCAGTTGATTGAGCAGACTGAGGTCGTTCGCCAGGCCCGCCTCGAGGCCCAGAGCATTATCAATGAGGCCACCGTCGCCGCACGCAAGATGGTGACGCAGCACGAGGACTACCTCGACCGCAAACTCGCCGACTTTGAGAACATCCTCTCCAACCTCCTCGCGACGACGCAGAAGGGGCGTTCGCGCCTCGCCGCCGAGCCAATGCCGGTTCCAACCGACACCGCGGCCATTGCCGAACAGTTCTTCGCGGGCGATCCCGTGTCGACCACGGATGCCCCCTTCGATTACGAGGCTGAGGTGGGCGCCACCGACGAGGCGCACTAGGTGAGCTCGCTGTACCGCATCCCCGTCGCCCTCTTGTTACGCGACGTGCCGTCGACGGTGGACTGCTCCTTTGACGCCCCGTTCGACGAGCGGCGAGAGTTCGAACCCCGAGGAGCAGCCGAAACCGACATTCGTCCAGACGCCGACGTGGCGGTGCGCCTGACCCTCCAGAGTTTTGTCGGGGGACTGCGCGCCAAGGGCGGCATTTCGGCCCCGTGGTTCGGCACGTGCCGGCGCTGTTCGGTGCTGGTCGAGGGCGTGGCGTCAGTAGCCGTGGACGAGCGCTACGTCGACACCATTGAAGAGGGCGACGAAGAGGCCTACCTCATCGAGAACGATTTCATTGACCTCGAACCCATGATTCACGACGTCTTGCTGCTGGATCTTCCGCTCGCACCACTGTGTCGCGAGGACTGTCAGGGCCTGTGTTTGTACTGCGGCGCGGACCGAAATGAGTCGCCCTGCACCTGCCAGGCGCCAACCGACGCGCGGTGGGCTACACTAGATGGACTGAAGTTCGCGGGTGACGAGCCCGACGACGCAGACGAATCGTGACGGGCTCGCCCGTCGATGGTGAAAGAGAAGACCGGTGCCAGTTCCTAAGCGTAAAACAAGTAAATCCGTAACGCGAAGCCGTCGCGCCTCCGCTTGGCGCCTCGAGCGTCCGGCCCGTAGCGTCTGCCCACAGTGCGCAACGTCCAAGTTGCCCCACATCGTGTGCCCCAACTGCGGTTGGTACAAGGACCGCGTCGCCGTCGAGGTTAAGTAACTTGCCGCTGCCCATCGCTCTCGACGCGATGGGTGGTGACTTTGCCCCCGAGCTCGTTATCAAGGGAGCGCGACGCGCCGTTGATGAACTCGGCCTCGAAGTCACCCTCGTTGGCGTTCCCGAACTTATGGGAGACCCCCTCGGGCTCCCCGTCGTTGCGTGCACGGAAGTCATCGCAATGGATGACGAGCCGGGTTCGAGCGTTCGCAAGAAGAAGGATTCGTCCCTGGTCCGCTGCGCCGAACTCGTTCGCGACGGCCACGCCTCGGCGATGGTCTCGGCTGGCAACACGGGTGCCACGATGGCCGCAGCCCTCTTGCGGATGGGTCGGCTCCCGGGCGTTCTGCGCCCCTGTATCGCGACACCCATCCCCAACCCCGGTCGCGCCCCCTCGACGATGGTTGACGCGGGTGCCAACGCCGAGTGCACGCCCGAGATGCTGTTGCAATTTGCCCAGTTGGCGTCGGCCTTCGCCGGCGCCCGTTTCTCAATCTCCGCGCCCTCGGTCGGCCTGCTCTCGATTGGGGAGGAGTCCTCGAAGGGCACCCCACTCGTGAAGGAGACGCACGAGTTGCTTGCCCAGTCGGGGCTGAACTTCTTCGGCAACGTTGAGGGTCGCGACCTGATTCCCGCCCCCGTTGACGTGATCGTTACCGACGGTTTCACCGGCAACGTCGCGTTGAAGACCCTCGAAGGGGCCTTCAAGTTCCTCTTCTCGACGATTCTGTCAGCACTCGACACGGACGACGAATCGCGCGCCGCCGGCAAGGCTCTCATGCCGTATCTGTTGCCCCACGTCACCACGCTCTCGCCGGAGTACCAGGGTGGGGCCATGCTGCTTGGACTCAAGGGTCTGTGCGTCATCTCTCACGGTTCGAGCAACGACACGGCCATCATGAACGCCCTGCGCGTGGCGGCCGAAATGGATGCCGCCGGCGTTGTCGGCAAGATGGCACTGGCTATTCGTCCTGATCAGAGCGAATAAGTGTCGCAGTGCCCCCGGGCACTGACTACGCTGGCGTAGTTCGAGAAAGGAGTTGGCATGACCGACGCCCCGAAGGCCGCACTTGACCGCGCCGCAATTTTGACGCTCGTTACCAACGAGTTAGCCCAGATCCTAGAGACCACCCCCGACGAGATTCTCGTCGACGCCCCGTTCGCCGACGTCGGTGCCGACTCGCTCGCGCTCATTGAGCTCGTCGAGGCCCTCGAAGAGACGCTCTCCGCCCAGGTCGCCGGATTCCACATCGATGACGAAGACTTGGAATCATTGACCTCGGTCAACGACGCAGTCGACTACGTGGCTGCCAAGCTCAACCTGGCCTAAATGGACGAAGCAGCCGAGACACTCGGTGCTTTTGCTCGACTCGTGGGGCTCGACCCGGCGAGTGCGACGCTACGCGAAGCTCTCACCCACGCCTCCTACGCGGCCGAACACGAAAGCCCGTCCAATGAGCGCCTCGAGTTTCTTGGTGACGCCGTCGTGGACTTGGCGGTTGCGCATTACATCGTCGCGACCTACCCGGACTTCAACGAGGGACACGCCTCGGTGCTTCGTTCTCACGTCGTCAATGAAGCCGTACTGGCCGCCGCCGCCCGTGATATTGGTATTGCCGCCGTGCTGAAGGTCGGACGGGGTGTCCTCAAAGAACAGGGGCTCGAGCGCTCCTCCATCCTCGCCGACGCCTTCGAGGCCGTCGTGGCCGCGCTCTATCTCGAGCAGGGTTTTGGGCCGGCGAAAGCCTTCGTCGAGTCGGTGTTGGCTGTCCGCATCGAAGAAGCCGCTCAAAACGGGTCGACACTCGACCCCAAGACCCGCCTGCGCCAGTGGGCGCAGCTGCAGGGCTACGACACGCCGGTGTACCAAGTAGAGGCGCAGGGCCCCAGTCACGACATGGTCTTTGTGGCCAGCGTGCGCGTGGGGGAGATCCTGGCCTGCGGCAGTGGAACATCAAAAAAACGAGCGGAGGCGGCTGCGGCCGTCGCCGCCTGGGAGGAGAGCAATGCCTGAACTGCCCGAAGTAGAAACGGTTCGCGCCGGACTCCAGCGAGAGATTGCTGGCAAGAAGATCAAGACGGTGACGGTCGACAACGACCACCTCATTCGTCGCCACGCTTCGGCCAAGGAGTTCCGTGCACCCTTGGAGGGGGCCACCGTCAAGGGCGTCCACCGTCTGGGCAAGAATCTGCTGGTCCAGCTCGACTCTGGTAATCACCTCATCATTCACCTCGGCATGTCGGGCCAGGTACTCAAGGCGAAGGGCCCCAAAGACCCGAAGCCGAAGCACACGCACGTGGTGTTCCAGTTCGCCACCGGCGAGGAGATTCGCTACGTCGATACCCGCACGTTTGGCGAGCTCTACGTGTCGACGCCACCGGCGGAGGGTGCCGAGATCGTGGTCTCGAAGTTTGCCCGTCTCTCCATTGGCGGTGACGGCATGGACTACCGCAAGCGGGTGCCCGAGTTGGCCCACCTCGGTATTGACCCCTTCGAGGACCAGGTCGGCTGGGACCGCTTCGCGGCCATCGTGCGCAGCCGGTCGACGGGTCTCAAGGCCATGTTGACTGACCAGGACATCATCGCTGGCATCGGCAATATCTACGCCGACGAGATCTTGTTCGAGGCGAATTTGCGCTTCGATCGTCCGAGCGACAGCCTGTCGACAATCGAAATTCGCCGGCTCCACCGGACTATTCCCGAGATTTTGACCGAAGCCATCAAGGCCGGGGGCACGACGCTGTCGGATGAAACCTTCGTCAACGTCGAGGGCGTTGCGGGTACCTTTGGCAGTCACTTGCAGGTCCACGCTCGCGAGGGTCAGGGCTGCGTAACCTGCCGGACTCCCATCGCCAAGGTCTCGTACCACCAGCGTTCGACGTACTTCTGCCCGAAGTGTCAGGCGGCCTAGAGGTCACCCCTCGCGGTTATTGCTAGCGTTCATCCGTGTTTCTTAAGCGATTGACCATGAAGGGCTTCAAGTCCTTCGCCGATGCCACCGTCTTGGAGTTCGAACCGGGCGTCACCGCCGTGGTGGGCCCGAACGGGTCCGGTAAGTCGAACGTGGTCGACGCCGTCACCTGGGTGCTCGGCGCTCAGGGGACCAAGGCCCTGCGATCGGCCAAGATGGACGACGTCATTTTTGCCGGCACCGCGACCAAGGCCGCGCTCGGCCGGGCCGAAGTGTCGCTGACCCTCGACAACGCCGCCGGCAAGTTGCCCATCGACGGCGCCGAGGTAACGATTTCGCGCACCCTCTTCCGCTCCGGCGACTCCGAATACGCCATCAACGGCACGACCTGCCGCCTGCTCGACATTCAAGAACTCCTCAGTGACTCGGGCGTTGGTCGTCAGCAGCACATGATCATTGGCCAGGGCCAGCTCGACGCCATCCTCAACTCGACGTCGGAGACCCGGCGCAGCGTTATCGAAGAGGCGGCCGGTGTGCTCAAGCACCGCCGTCGTAAGGAGCGGGCCGAGCGTCGACTCGCCTCGACCCAGGAAAACCTGGAGCGACTCGGTGACCTGGTGCGCGAAGTTCGCCGTCAAATGCGGCCCCTCGAGCGCCAGGCTACGTCCGCTCGCCACTTCGCCGACGTGGACAAGGAACTTCGCGCCGCCCGTCAGGCCCTCTTTGCGCAGCGCCTGCAGGCCTTCGCCGATCGTCGCCGTGCGCTCGACCTCGAACTGGAAACGGCCCAGGCCCTCGAACGAGAACTCAAGGTCACCCTCGTCACCCTCGACGCCGAGTCCACGGCCGCCGCCGCCGATATGGCCTCGCGCCGTGAAGAGACACTGGCTTCCACGCTCGGCACCCTCCAGGGGTTGGCCGAACGGGCCCGCGGCACCCTGCAGGTGCTCGCCGAGCGCGAGCGCGCCCTGCGTGCAGCCCTCGCCGCCTCGGCCGACGAGAACGTCACCGCGACCCTCGAGGCCGACGCCGCTCGCCTCGAAGCAGACCTCACCGCGTTGAGCGAAGAAGAGGGTGAACTGCGTGGCCTGCGCGAAGCCCTCGCCAGTGCCCAAGCCCAGCTCGAGGCAATGGAAGCTGATTTTGCCGCGACGTGGGGCGAGGTGTCGGTGGTAGCCGACCGCAACGCCCTGACGGCGGCCCGTGACCGCATCTCCCTCGTGCAACGTTCGCGTAGCTCCCTGGTGGAGAACGAGCGCCGCACGGCGCAGCGTCTGAGCGAGAATGTCCAACGCGTCGCGGCCAACGCCACCGCGTTGGAGGCGAACGAGCAGGCCGTGCAGGCCGCCACTACGGCCGCCACCGCCAACCAAACGGAACTGACCAGCGCCAAGGAAGCGGCCGACGCGGCCGAGTCGAACAAGGCCAGCAGTGAGGACGCCTTGCGCGAGGCGACCGACGTCGCCGCTCGCACACAAGCCCGCGCCGAAGCGCTGGCTCGCGCGCTCGAGGAGCTCTCGGGCGCTGGCGGTCGCGCACTCCTGGGCAACCTCACTGGTGTGCTGGGTTCGTTCCTTGACCTGATTGACGTGGACGAGGGCTGGGAGCGGGCCGTTGAGTCCGCCGCCGGCGCCTCCGTGGGCGCGATGGTGGTCGACGGTCGCACCAGCGCCAAGGCCGCCCTCGAGTTACTTCGTCGCGAAGGGGGAGCGGGCCTGATTCTGCCCGTGGCCGAATCACAGGTCGCGCCGAAAGCCGCCCCCGAAAACACGGTGGCCCTGCGTTCGCTGGTTCGTGCCCGAGCCGGTGCGCCCGATCACGTGACCCGCGTCCTCGACGCACTCTTCGCCCAAGCTTTCGTGGCGGAGGACTGGCAGCGGGGAGTCGAAGTCGCGGCCGCAAATCCCGAGCTCGTTATCGTCACCCGCGATGGTGACCGCTTCGCCACCAGTGGCTGGCGCCTGTCTTCGGGACGGGCCGTCGTTACCCGCAGCACGGTGGAGGAAGCGCAGGCCACGGCCGCTGACGCTCAAGCCGCCCTCGGCCCGATTCGTGAGGCACGCCAGAATGCCGACGCCGCCGCGGTGGCCGCCCGACAGCGACTCAACGCGGCCACCACCCGGCACGCCCAGGGTGAGGCCGAACTCGACCGCCGCCGCCGTGAGCGCGCCCGTCTCGATGAATTGACGGCTGAGCTCGCGACCCGCACGACGAGTCTCGAGGCCGAACTCGTCGAACTGCGCAACCAGCTCGGACCCCTCGACGAGGAACTGGCCACCCTGCAGTCCCAACTGCCCGCCCTCGAAGCGGCCGTCGCGGACGCCAACGCCCGCCAAGCCGAGGCCCAGCGCGCCCGTGACGCCATTAGTGCTCAGCGCAACTCGGTGGGTGCGGCCTCAACGACATTGAGTCGTCGCGAGGCGCAGTTTGCCGAGCGCCGTCGACTCATCGAAGAACGCCGAGCGGAAATTGAGGCCCGTCTCGCCGGTCGCACCAATGAGCGTCGCGAAGCCGCCCAACGCCGCGAGGCCCTCGAATTCGACATTCAGGTACTTGGTCGTCTCCGTCGCATCGTGGAAAGCGCGGCTGAGGACATCGCCCTCAGTCAAGAGGCGATGGATTCGACCTACCGCGAACAGCTCGAGGCCTCCCGCGCCAGCGCCGAGAAGCTTGAGTCACTCCGCCTGGCTCGCCGCGAATTGGACGACCGTCTGGCCGCGACGTCGGCCAGTCTGCACCGTGGTGACGTCGAGCGCGCCGAACTCACGCTGAAGGTGGAGAACGTCGCTGAGGCCATCCGCCGTGACCTCGGTATTGAACCGGACGACCTCGACGCCGCGGCTGCGATTGAACTCGCCGAAGGGGTCAGCCTCGAGCAACGAGTCGGCGAACTCGAAGCACAGGTCACCTCGCTCGGGCCTATCAACCCCCTCGCGCTCGAAGAGCTCGGGGTCCTCGAGGAGCGGTACCGCGAACTCGACGCCCAGGTGGCCGACGTGCGAGACGCTCGTCGCGAACTGCTCGACGTGGTGCGGGCACTGGACGAAGAAATCATGACGACGTTCTCCGAGGCCGTGGCCGACGTGAACGAGCACTTCTCGACGTTGGTGGCGATGTTGTTCCCAGGTGGTCAGGGTCGCCTTATCTTGACCGAACCTGATGATCCGCTGAACACCGGTGTGGAGATCGAGGTGCGACCCATGGGCCGCAACATTCGCCGCATCTCGCTCCTCAGTGGTGGTGAGCGCTCGATGGCCTCACTGGCCTTCCTCTTCGCGGTGTTCCGTTCGCGCCCCTCTCCCTTCTACATGATGGACGAGGTCGAAGCGGCCCTCGACGACGTCAACCTGCAGCGCTTCTTGAGCCTGGTTGACGAGTTCCGTGACGAGGCTCAGTTGCTCATCGTGACGCACCAGAAGCGCACCATGGAGTCGGCTGACGCCCTCTACGGTGTGACGATGGTGCCAGGCGCCTCATCGAAGGTGGTGTCGCAACGCGTCAAGCGATCGAAGCCCGAGACGGCTCTCCCAGACGTGAACCCGGAGGCGGTTGAATGACGATGCTCCTGATCCTGCTGGCCGTTGTCGTTCTCGTCGGAGGCGTGGTGGTGGTGCGTCGCCGCCAGCGCCGCCCTCGTGTCGTTTTGCCACCGACCCGAGAAGCCATGCCCGAGGTGCTGGTCACCGAGGTCGCGCCAATCCCCACCCTGCTCGAGACCGCCGAGACTGTCGCGGCGCCAGCCACCCTCGAATCCCGCCTCGGCGCCTCGCGTGGCATTTTTGACCGCGTCCGCTCACTCGGATCCGGCTCCCTCAGTGAGGCTGATCTCGAGGTTGTCGAAGAGGTCTTGCTGCGTTCCGACGTAGGACTCGCCACAACCACCGCCCTGCTCGACGAGCTCCGGGCTAATGGTGCACCCGATGGCGTGGCCAGCGCCATTCGCGCCGCCCTCAACGCTTCCTTCGTGTCCGACCGAGCGGTGGTCACCACCGCGGACGAGGGTCGCATCCCAGTGTGGCTCTTTGTCGGAGTCAACGGCGTTGGTAAGACCACGACGATTGGCAAGTTAGCCGCCCGCGCCACTGGCTCGGGTCAAAAAGTGGTCCTAGCGGCGGGCGACACCTTTCGTGCCGCCGCCGCCGATCAGCTCGAATTGTGGGCCGAGCGCAGCGGGGCCGACATTGTTCGAGCTGCCGAAGGTGCCGACCCCGGGTCGGTTATTCACGACGCTCTCGGTCGAGCGCAGGCGCGCGGTGCGGACCTTGTCCTCGCCGACACTGCCGGCCGTCGAGCGAACTCGACCAACTTGCTCGATGAACTGGCCAAGATTCGCCGAGTCGCCGACCGTGTGCCGGGGCAGGTCGTGGAGACCCTGATGGTGCTCGACGCGACCACGGGACAGAACGCCCTGAGCCAGGCGAAGGAGTTTTTGGCCGCCGCAGCCGTCACCGGCATTGTGCTCACCAAACTCGACGGCACCGCGCGTGGTGGGATCGTGGTGGCTATCGAACGCGAGCTGCAAATTCCGGTTAAGTTTGTCGGCATCGGTGAGACCATCGACGACCTCATTGATTTTGACCCCAGTGCCTTCGTCGACTCCCTGCTTTCGTAGCGATTCTTAGTAATTTGCCTACCGCACAAAGGGTGTCGCCACTAGAATTCAGTTCTAGAGACTGCGGAAGATTCGTTCTCATAAGGAGGCTGAGAGTGTTCTCTCGCGCGCTACACCACAGCAGTGCTCGCGTACGCCTCCTTGTCGGCTCGGCCATGGTGGCCGCCACCTCGCTCGTTACCGTGGGTGCTACCCCCGCGAGTGCCGTGAACTCCTCATGGGCTCACGCGCCGGCCGCCCTGCGTCTGGCCGTTGAGAAGCACGCCTACCTTGCCGCCACGGTACCGACCACTGACCCGGGCAAGACGAGCGGGGACGGCTTCGGCTACACCGTGGCCCTCTCAGGGACGAACGCGGTGGTCGGCGCCCCGAACACCGCCACCAGTGCTGGCGCCGCCTATTTCTATTCGTACGCAAACGGTTCGTGGAATCTGCTTTCCACCGTGACCGATCCGGCCGGCACCATTGGCGACTCGTTCGGTGTCTCGGTCGCCATCTCCGGCACCAACGCCATCATCGGCGCAAGTGGCAACGCCAGCAACCAGGGTGCGGTCTACTTCTACTCCCTGTCGTCCAACGTGTGGTCACTGACCCAGGCCGCGGTAACCGACCCTTCGGCGAACGACGGCGATCTCTTCGGCTCGGCAGTGTCACTGTCGGGCGGAACGGCCCTCGTCGGGGCGAGCGGGGTGCTGGGCAATCAGGGGGCGGCCTACTTTTTCACCCAGAGTGGGGGCTCGTGGTCGCTCACGACATCGGTCAGCGACCCTGGCGCCACCGGTGGTGACGTCTTTGGCTCGGCAGTCAGTGTCTCGGGTACGAACGCCATCATCGGCGCGAGCGGTGCCGCCAACTACTCCGGCACGGCCTACTTCTACTCCGGCACTGCCGGGCTCTGGACCCAGCTTGGCCAACCCGTCGTGGATCCGAGTGGTGTGGCCTACGACTATTTCGCCACCGCCGTGGCCATGTCAGGCACCAACGTCATTATCGGCGCACTGTCGACATCCACTGGTTACGGCGCCGCCTACTTCTACGCTCTCAGCGGCGGCGTCTGGACGCCGGGCACCATTGTGCTCGACCCCAACGCCAACAGTGGCGACTCGTTTGGTACCTCGGTGGCCCTGTCGGGCTTTAGCGCGGTGGTGGGGGCGAGTGGCGTCGGCAGCACGGCCGGCACCGCGTTCTTTTACGCACTATCGGGTAACGCGTGGTCCGCATCGGCCGCCACGAATCCGCCCTCGGCGATTGGTGACCTCGTGGGCAATGCGGTCGCGGTCGACGGTAACGCCGCACTCGTTGGTGCCAGCGGCAACACCTCAGGCGCCGGCGCGGTGTACTTCTACGGCACCCCCCAAACGCAGGGTGCCCTGGTCATCACCAACACCACCACGACGGGAACGGCCGGCACGGCAATTCGCCTGCTCTCGTCCGGCGGGTCGGGCACTATCGCAGTGGTCTATACGACCAACAGCCGCGGCTGCTCCATCTCAGGCAATCTCCTCAATGCGACAGGCCAGTACTCCTGCCTGGTCACCGCTACCAATCCGGCCAACGGTAACTACAGCGCGGTGAGTTCCTCGCCGGTGTCGTTTAGCTTCGCTCTCGCCGCCCAGGCGGCCATTGCTATCGCGAACACCTCGACCTCTGCTCTGGTGGGTGGATCGATAACACTCGTGGCGACGGGCGGGTCCGGGAGTCCGACGTTCACCTTCGCGACGAGTAGCGCGGGATGCTCCATTATCGGCAGCACGCTGACCGCAACCACCGCGGGCGTGTGTTTGGTCACCGCCACGGCCCCGGCACATGGTATGTACGGCGCCACAACCTCGACCCCCGTGAGTTTCACGTTTTCCCTGGCCTCGCAGAATCCGCTGCTGATCACCAACCCCATTACGACCAATTTGCAGGGGACTTCCGTGACCTTGACCTCGTCGGGCGGGTCTGGCGTCATTGCCGTGACGTACAGTGTGCAGGGCAAGGGATGTTCAATCTCGGGCAACGTCCTCTACGGCGCGACCGGAGATCAGTGCTACGTCACCGCGAGTAACCCCGCCAGCCTCAACTACTCGGCGATCACCTCGCCAACGGTGCCCTTTACCTTCGCCCTGACCAATCAGGACCCGCTGACAATAACGAACACCGTGCTGACCGCGCCGGCCGGCACTCCGGTGACCCTGAACGCCAGTGGTGGTTCGGGCACGATAAACATCCTCTTTACCGTGATTGGTCCGGGTTGCTCAATTTCGAAGGGCGTCCTGACCGGCATCGGTGCCAACCTGTGCACCGTTACGGCGACTAACCCCGCGAACGGCATCTTTGCCGCCGTCAACTCGGCCCCCGTCAACTTCTCCTTCACGCTGAAGCCACAGGCCCCCGTGCTCGTGACGAATACCATCACCTCCGGCCCCGCCGGGACGCCCATCACCCTCGGCGCGTCGGGTGGCTCCGGTCTCACCAACTACACCTACAGCGTGACGGGCACGGGCTGCGTCATTGCGGAGGGCGCCCTCTCGGCGAGTGGCGCCGATACCTGCATCGTCACGGCCTCGAATCCCGCGAACGGCATCTACGCTCCCGCGACCTCATCACCGGTGACCTTCACTTTCAGCCTGGTGGCCCAGCAGAGTATCTACATCACCAACGTGATTACGAATGGTCTCGCCGGCACTCAGATCACTGTGACGGCGAGTGGTGGATCGGGCACCTTCGCCCCCGTCTTCACCGTGACGGGCAACAACTGCTTCATCTCGGGCGCGATTCTGACGGCGACGACGGCGGCCACCTGCACGGTGACCGCGGTCAATCCCATCAACGGGATTTACGCCGCCGTTACGAGTTCGCCGCTCGTCTTTAGTTTCCTCCTCGGGGCCCAGCACACCATCTCGATTTCGACGGTGCACCGCACCGTGCACCTCGGCACGAAAATTCCTCTGTCCTACGTCGGCGGTACGGGGTACGGGCACGTGTCGTTTGCCGTGAGTGGGGCCTATCAGAACTTCGCGGGCTGCTCGATTACCGGTAACTTGCTGAAGGCCCGACGCACGGGCTCGTGCTACGTGGTCGTCACCAAGGCCGGCAGCGGTTTCTACGCCGTGGCGGTCTCGACGCCGGTGCGCTTCTACTTCGTCTAACGCGACCGGCGCCGCACCACAGACGTGGAAAGTAGGCTGGAGGCATGTTTGACGCCCTCAGTGCTCGGTTAGAAAAGGTCAGCCAGTCACTGCGCTCCCGTGGACGCTTGAGCGAGGCCGATCTCGACAACGCGCTCGCCGAGGTGCGCACCGCGCTTCTCGAGGCCGACGTCGAACTCTCCGTTGTCCGCGCCTTCTTAGAGGCCGTGCGGGTCCGCGTGGCGGGCGAGGACGTCGCGACGAGTCTCACGCCCGGTCAGCACGTCATCAAGGCCGTCCACGACCAGCTCGTTGAAGTACTCGGTGGTTCGGCGCTCAAGGTCACCTACGCCGCCAAGCCACCCACCGTCATTTTGCTGGCTGGTCTTCAGGGTGCCGGCAAGACGACGACGGCGGGCAAATTGGCGAACTGGTTCAAGTCGCAGGGCCGTCAGCCTTATCTCGTCGGCACCGACCTCCAGCGCCCGGCGGCCGTTGAGCAGCTGCGAGTGCTCGGGGCGCAGATCGGTGTCGAGGTCTACTCCGAGCCGTCGAATCCCGTGGAAGTGGCCCGCAAGGGCGTGGCCGAGGCGATCCGCCTGGGTCGTGATGTCGTCATTATCGACACCGCCGGCCGCCTCAGCATCGACGCCGCCCTCATGGCCGAGGTGCGCTTCATCGCGGGTGCCGTCAACCCGCACTACACCTTCCTCGTTATTGACGCGGTCACCGGTCAAGACGCGGTGCACACCGCCCGCGCCTTCCACGAAAGCCTCGAGCTGTCGGGCATCATTGTCACCAAGCTGGACTACGACGCCCGTGGTGGTGCCGTGCTGTCCGCCCGCGGTGTCGTGGGTCGCCCCGTGGTGTTTGCCTCAACCGGCGAAAAGATGGGGGACTTTGACCTCTTTCACCCCGACCGCATGGCCTCGCGCATTCTCGGTATGGGCGACATCATGTCGCTCATCGAGCAGGCCGAGCGGACGATGGACGCTGACGTCATGGCCGACTCGACGCAGCGCATGCTGGCGGGTCAGTTCACGCTCGATGACTTCATGACCCAAATGAACCAGGTGCGCAAGATGGGTTCGCTCGGTGGTCTGATGAAGCTCGTCCCGGGCATGAACAAAGAGATGCGTGACGCCGCGAGCAATATTGACGACAGTCACCTCAATCGGGTCGAGGCCATCATTCGTTCCATGACGCCAAAAGAGCGTCGCGACCCCAGCATTATTGACGGATCGCGCCGCACCCGTATTGCCAAAGGGTGCGGCCAAACGGTCAACGAGGTCAACACCCTGCTCAAGCAGTTTGACCAGATGAAGAAGATGATGAAGACCATGGGGCGGGGTGGAATGCCCCAACTCCCCGGTGGCGGAAAAATGGCCCAAATGGCCGCAAAACTTGGTGCGGCACGGGGCATGGAACTTCCCGAAGGCTTTGAGGCACTGGGCGCTGGCATGAATGCCGGTGGCGCCGGGGGCTTCCCCCCACGGCCCTCGCAGGGGGGTGGCGGAGGCCAAAAAGGGAAGAAGAAGAAGGGCGGGCGGGTAACACCGCCAAAAACTCGCTAAACTAGAGCGCTCGGGTATATCGCCCAGTTCCGCAGAGGCGGAACATTGGTTTTGAGGAGAATGTCGACGTGGCTGTAAAACTTCGTTTGGTGCGTATTGGTAAGAAGCGTCAACCCACCTACCGTGTGGTGGCGATCGACGCACGCCGTCCCCGTTCCGGTGCGTTCCTGGAAGTCGTTGGCACCTACCAGCCCCGCGGCCTCTCGGCTGCTGAGCCCGACACCGTCATCATGATTGACAACGCCAAGGCCGTCCACTGGCTGCGCCACGGCGCCCAGCCCACCGAGCGCGTCGCCAAGTTGCTGACCCTCTCGGGCGCCATGGCTGACTTCGAAGCCGCAAAGGCCGCCAAGTGAGCATGAACGACGACTACGTCGCTGGTGACGTCAACCAGGTCGACGACGTCACGTCGGACGACTTCTACGACGGCGACAACACCGAGGTAGAGGCGCCCACCGCGGTTGCCGCACTGACCTACATCGCCCAGGCCCTCGCCGACGCACCCGAGGCCGTGTCGGTCTCGCTGTCGGAGAAGTCTGGCAAGGTGGTCTTGTCGCTCGCCCTCGACGGCGACGACGTGGGTCGCGTGATTGGCCGTCGTGGCCGCACCGCCCAGGCCATTCGTTCGTTGGTGGCCGCCGCGGGCGCCCGTGACGGCGTTACCACGTCCGTCGACATCCTGGACTAACGCCCGTGACCGACGAGCGCATCACGCTCGAAGTCGGGCGCATAGTGAAGTCGCACGGTCTTCGTGGCCAGGTCATTGTTGACCTGTGGACCGACCGTGAAGAACGTCTCGATCCCGCCACGGTGCTCGACACACCCCGTGGCCCCCTGACCGTCAAGACCGCCGCTCGGCATCAGGAGCGGTGGCTCGTGCAGTTCGTTGGTGTCAGTACCCGGGAAGAGGCCGACGCCCTGCGTGGTGTCGTGCTGAGCGCGGAGCCCCTCGAGGACGACGACGCTATCTGGATTCACGAGCTCTTCTCCGCGGTCGTCGTCGATCAGCACGGGGTAACACTGGGAACAGTGGTTGACGTGGAAGCGAATCCCGCGTCGGACTTGCTCGTGCTCGACAACGGGGCGCTTATTCCCCTCACCTTCGTGACTGAGGTCACGCCCAATGAGCACATCGCCGTCGATATTCCCGACGGCCTCCTCGAGTAGCGATGACGCTGCGCGTCGACGTCCTCACCCTCTTCCCCGAGGTCGTCACCCACTACGGGGCGACCTCTATTCTGGGGCGAGCGGCCGAGCGCGGCGTGTGGGAGCTGCACGTGCACGATTTTCGTGAGGCCACCACCGACGTGCACCGCAGTGTCGACGACACCCCCTACGGCGGGGGAGCGGGCATGGTGCTCCGGCCCGAGCCGATCATCTCGACCATTGAATCGAACCCCGCCATGGCCCGACCGGTGATCGCCATGACCCCCTCGGGTCGACCCTTCACCCAGGCCGTGGCTCGCGAGCTGAGTGCCCTCGACGGTTTCACCCTGCTCTGTGGCCGCTACGAAGGATTCGACCAGCGCATCCTCGACACCGTGGTCGACGACGAGATTTCCCTCGGTGACTTCGTCCTCGCCGGCGGCGAGTTGGCGGCCCTGTGCATTCTCGAGGCCGTCGTGCGACTGCGCCCCGGCGGACTCGGCAATGATGAGTCCAGCGTGGAAGAGTCATTCGCCGAGGGGCTGCTCGAGTACCCGCAGTACACGAAACCGGCCAGTTTTCGGGGGCGCGACGTCCCTGAGATTCTTCGCTCGGGCGATCACGCCCGGATTGCTCGGTGGCGCCGGGCCCAGGCGCTGACCAAAACCCTGGCTCGACGTCCCGACCTCCTTACCGAGGCCGACCTCACCGAAAAAGACCGGAAAATACTGGCTGAATTCGCGGTGGTGGACGAGCCTTCGGAAAACGGCTAAACTTTACATTCCACTCGTGATCCGAAAGGGACACCCATGAATCCGACCGATCTCATTGACCGCGACTCGCTGCGCGACGACATCCCGGCATTCCGTCCCGGCGACAC
>Ga0208498_1000290_pt1 | contig 20817 bp, 21 predicted proteins | sample CryBogCBE12Aug09_FD_185502 | JGI IMG/M metagenome (GOLD analysis project Ga0208498, IMG submission 185502) | Freshwater microbial communities from Crystal Bog, Wisconsin, USA - CBE12Aug09 (SPAdes) (version 2) | ecosystem: Environmental > Aquatic > Freshwater > Lake | place: Crystal Bog... | reverse complement strand
TCCTGAGCTTTTAAGCACAACAGCAAGAGTGCGGCGAAAACCAGCTGCGTCGCGAGCTAAAAGACGCGAAATAAGCATTCGCATTTCATCGACTGATTGTGGAATAGGTCCATCGGTTAAAACCCATTTCCAAAGGGCGCCATCGCCTCCAGTATGAGCCCACAGCTCCTCAGCATCACTTTCTCGGATGGGTCGAAGCGTTACAAGGTTACCCTCGAGTGTTAGTTCCATTTCGAAAGTGTACTCAAAACAGGCTAGTTCTCGAGCAGAATTTTGAGTGAGTTACTGGAAGATCACGGTGCGAGCACCGACGATGAAGATGCGGTCTTCGGCAAATAACTTAACTGCTTGCGAGAGAACACGACGTTCAATATCACGACCGATCGCGATGAGATCCTCAGGTGATGCTGAGTGTGTTACATGTGCAACATCTTGAGTGATGATTGGGCCTTCATCGAGGTGTGGTGTCACAAAGTGAGCGGTCGCTCCGATGATCTTTACACCACGTTCGTGTGCCTGGTGGTAAGGCTTCGCACCTTTAAATCCAGGTAGGAATGAATGGTGAATATTAATGATGCGACCTTCAAGTTTTTCGCAGAGACCTTGCGAAAGAATCTGCATATAGCGAGCAAGGACGACGAGTTCTACGCGCTCCTTCTCGATGAGTTGAAGGAGTTCACCTTCTGCAACGCTCTTGCCGAGTGAGTCGATCGGTAGATAGATAAATGGAAGTCCATGCGCTTCAACCAGCTCGCGAAGAGTTTCGCGGTTTGAGACGACTCCGACGATATCGATCGGCATCTCATTGAGTTCTTGAAGGTAGAGAAGGTCGCGTAAGCAGTGGCTCTCAGTTGTGGCCATGATCAGTGTGCGCTTACGAACCTCTACCGGGCGGAAGGTCAGAGTTGGCTTGAGGTGACCAAGTCCCGAAGTGATCGCCGCCTTTGCTGAGTCGAGTGAATCTTCAGTCTCGATGCGAGTGCGCATAACAAAAGTATTGGTTGTTGTATCCGTGAACTGTTGGTTTTCGATGATATTGCCATTACATGCGAGGACAGAGGTCGTCATCGCATGCACAATGCCCGGCTGGTCTTGGCACTGGAGCGTAACGATGAGATCCATGTGCCAAGAGTAAAGTCGAGAGGCCGTTAGTGTGAAATTGAGAAGCGCTTCATCCACTTTGGCGCCCACCAGTTGCGCTCACCGAAGAGGCGCATAAGAGCTGGCACCAGAAGGCCACGAACAACGGTTGCATCTAGAAGCACCGCAAAGGCCACCCCAAAACCAAGGGTCTTGATGTTGGTGACGCCACTCGTCATGAAGGCCGCGAAGGCAATAGCAAGGAGGAATGCTGCTGCAGTAATGATGCGTGCCGAACGTTGAAGCCCGGTTGCGACGGCATCTTCATTCTTCATACCTGACTCATGCTCTTCCTTGATGCGTGAGAGCAAGAAGACTTCGTAGTCCATGGAAAGGCCAAAGGTTACGACCGAGATCAAGATGGTCATTGATGTATCGATCGTATGTGTATTTGTGTAGGAACCGACGAGCCAACCGAGATGGCCATCCATAAAGATCCAGGTGAGTGCGCCCATCATCGCAGCGAGTGAGATGACATTAAGGATCACTGCCTTAATTGGGAGAATCACTGATCCTGTAAAGAGGAAGAGAAGAATGAGAACGCCGAGTGCAATCCATCCAAAGGCCCATGGCAAAGTGCGTGCGATACCACTTTGGGTATCCGCATAATCCGCAGCAACTCCACCTATCAGAGTTCCTGAAGGCGCCGGAATTGCGCGGATGGCATTAATCATCTTTTGCGCCTCATTGGTGCGCGGTGCCATCGAGTGGATGGCGGAGAAGCGCACATCCGTTCCAACACTTTGTTCCGCACCAACGCGAACGATCCCCGGTACAGATGCGACCTTTGCTTCGTATGCGGAGAGAGCAGATGACTGAGACGTTCCTTGCGGGATAACAAACTCAATGGGATTGCCCTCTTGGCCTGGGAAGTCGTTTGTCGCGGCAGCAGTTGCAATGGCGATCGGTGAAGATGCTGGCATAACACGAGCATCAGCTTGTGAGAAGACAATATTCCGAACTGGAGCAGCAATGATTGCCAGGAGAGTAAGAGAAAGGACGACGACAGCAACAGGCCTGCGCATCACAAAGCGAGCGGTCTGTGCCCAGCGACCATCAGCCTTTGGTGTTACGGCACTCTTGCGAACAACAAATTTATCAATACGCATCCCGATCAGAGCCAAGATAGCTGGGAATGGAAGTAGTGCAACAATTACAGCAACAGCAACAACACTCATGCCCGCATAACCAAATGATTTAAGGAACATCATTGGGAAGAAGGTGAGCGAAGCGATCGTGACAAAGACAGTTAAGCCTGAGTAGAAGACGGTCTTACCTGCAGTCTTTACAGTATTGACGATTGCGCTCTCGACATCTTGGCCGTGATGTAGTTCTTCACGGAAACGATTGACCATCAACAACGCATAGTCGATACCAAGACCGAGGCCCATTCCAGTAATGAGATTGAGGGCAAAGATGCTTACTCCAGTAGCGAGTGATACCAGGTAAATAATTCCAAGTGAGCCAATGATCGAGCCGACGCCAACGATCAGTGGGGTGGCACTTGCGATTAATCCACCAAAGACAAAGAGCAGGAGCAAGAAGATAAGAGGAACTGATATGCCCTCAGCTAGTGCGAGATCTTTTGAGATCTTTTCATTGAGGGCAGAGTTAATTGCAGCGAAGCCATTGACATAGACACGCAGGCCTTGGAAGGTGCCGTCGTATTTTGCGGCGATCAATTTTCCGAGTGGGGTTGACTTGTAAACATCCTTCTCAGTTGAGTAAATAAATAAATAGGCCGCGTGTTGATCTTTGCTGGCAAGAGTAGGAGCATTGCCCGCACTCCAGAAGGAGATAGTTTTGAGAACTCCCTTTTCGCTCAAGATTGATTTTTCAAGAGCGGAAGCAGAAGCAACCGTCTCAGGTTCAGTGATCAACCCTTTCGATTTAACTTCGAGAATGATTGCTGGATCAGTTACATGGAATGTCTTGGTGAGGTAGTTAGTCGCTTTAGCAGAATCACTGTTTGGATCTGTATAGCCACCTGATGAGAGGCGCGGAATTGCTAACCCAGCGAGTGCGCCGAAGGCAACGAGCGCAACGATAAAGAGCGCTAAGACTGATTTACGGCGTCGAACCACTAGGTGGCCAATTTTCTCAAACATAAATCCTCTTCCAGAGTTCTCGTAAAATGAGAGTAAAGTAAAGGTATCAGCCTGTTGTTAAAGGCCTTGGAATGGAGAGGTATACAGTGAGCAAAATCATTCCAAATAAGACCAGTGACGATGAGATCAAAGAGCCATCGGAGATCGCATCAGAAGATGCTCGCGATGCTGAGATCCGTGGCGATAAGCCGCCGCATCACGGTTAACCGGTACTAGTCGACGATTGGCTTTGTTGCTGATTGCGGCGGATTACTCGGCGTTGCAGTTGGAGCACTTGCTCGTGAATCAGTCTTGTAGAAACCAGAGCCCTTAAAGACGACCCCAACGTTGTTATAGACCTTGCGAACTTCACCCTGGCACTGAGGGCAGATAGAGATAGCCTCATCAGAGAAGGATTGGACTACTTCGAACTCGTGTCCGCAGGCTGTGCAGGCATATTCATAGGTAGGCATACCCCAGAGTCTAAAGTGGTGAGAGAATTAGTTCTAATCGAGGCACTACTAGGGGAGCGACTGTGAAGAAGATGCAGATTCTGCGTGGATTGATGGCAGTGGCATCAGCGGGAATCGTGGCGACCTTGATGACTGCCTCACCTGCCTCGGCCAATATTCTCACCGGCTCATCGCCAGCCGCCGGTGCAGTCCTCGCCGTCGCACCAAATGCCATCTCAGTCACCGGCAATTCTCCTCTCTCAGAACAAGGTTCGACTCTCTCAGTCACTGATCCAACGGGATTACAGGTTGATGATGGGTCACTCACTATTAATGAGAGCACAGCGGTAATTGGTTTAAAACCTTTGACGGCTGCTGGTGTCTACACCGTTACTTATAACTTGGTATCAGCGACAGATGCACCGCTCATGGGTTCATATACATTTCTTTTTAATGCTCCTGCGGCGATCTCATCACCAACACCAACTCCAGCACAAAGTTCAGCAGCCCCGTCGACAAAGGTGAATCACACAGTCGATATCTTCGTCATCATCTTGATGGTTGCCGCAGTATTTGTTGGGCTCTTCTTGCTCTGGTACGCACGAATGTTGATTCGTGAACAGCAAGAGAATAAGCGTCGGGCTCGATCTCGTTCGAAGAAAGTGAGTCGCCCCGCTCGTACTAAGAATACAGATGAGGATTAAGGGTGCACTTTTTCTCTGAAGTTCATACCTTCTCAAATAATCCAGTCGTCACCACTGCTTTAACCATCACAAAAGGTCTCTACCTTCTTGCAGCGTTGACCTCCTTTGGATTGATCTTTGCGATCGCATTCTTTATTCGCGAAGAGCGTGGAGTTCTTACGACAGAAGCCCAGCGAGTGAAGAAGTTGGCGCACCTATCTACTTTTGTCACTCTCGTAACAATTGTCGGGGGAACCTTCACTGAGCTCGCCAATTTAATTGGCGGATCACTTCTCGATGCCTTTGATGGCACCACGCTTCGCTCCTTTATCGCTCAAACCGCCGTTGGTCGGGACTTCCTTGTTCAAGCGATTGCCGCGATTGCCGTCATGGCCTTCTTGCAGCGCGCGAAAAAAGTTGGCTCGATCTATTGGGCTCTGGCCTTTTCAGCGGTTGGCCTTCTCGCACCCATCTTCCAGAGCCATGCGAGTAGCGCTGGTAATCATGGGACGGCGATCGGTTCCCTGCTATTCCATGTTTTGTTTATTGCGATCTGGGTAGGCGGAGTAATTGGTCTGATTGTCATTAACCCGCAGGAGCGCGCTGCCTCGCTCTCACGATTTAGCGCAATCGCTTTCTGGTGCGCAATCATCGTCGCCGTTAGCGGAACTGTGAATGCATGGACTCGCCTTAATTTCCTCGCCGGGTGGAACAGCATCTATGGATTACTTATTGGGCTGAAGATTCTCTTGATGGCGATCTTGATCGGATTTGGTGCATTGCATCGTCGATACCTTGCCGCCAAGGGAAATGAGCTCAAGTCTTACTCACTGTTGATCAATGAAGTTCTCGTCATGGTCATCACAGTTGCTATCGGTGCCTGGCTTTCGACAACTGCTCCACCAGTAAACCCAGCGCTTGCATCACAGGCTGCTGATCCGGTGATCTCATTAACGGGCATACCGATGCAGTCTCAACCAACCGTATGGCGCATCCTCTCTGGATATATTCCCGATGGCACCTTCCTTGGACTGCTTCTACTTGCGACTGCTCTCTATGCAAAGGGCGTCGTCGTCCTGGCTCGCCGTGGTGATAAGTGGCCGGTCGGCCGCACCGTTGCCTTTGCGCTCGGAATTGCCTTCGCAGACTTTGCAACATCAGGTGGACTTGGTATCTACTCACACTTGGCATTTTCGTATCACATGATCGCTCACATGGTTCTGGGAATGATCGCCCCGATTGGTTTCGTGTTAAGTGCACCAATTACCTTGGCGCTGCGTGCTCTTCCTGCAGGTCGAACTCCAGAGGAGCGCGGTCTACGTGGATCGCTCATCACACTCATTCACTCGCGATACTCAATCTTTATCACCAACCCTGTTACCGCCCTGGCGATCTTTGATGGTTCACTCTTTGGCCTCTATTTAACGCCAGCATTTGGCTCGCTGATGCGAAGTCACAGTGGCCATCTCTTGATGGATATTCACTTCGTACTTGCTGGCTATCTCTTCTTCTATGTAATTATCGGAGTGGATGTAAATCCACGGAAGATTCCGCATATCGTCCGCATCATCGTTCTCTTTGCGGCGATGAGTATTCATGCCTTCTTCTCAATAACGCTCCTATCGACCTCATCACTCGTCGACGGAGGCTACTTCGCACTTCTCAATCGGCCATGGAACCAAGATCTCTTAGCCGATCAACATACGGGTGGCGCGATTGGTTGGGCGATGGGGGAGATTCCTATTCTTTTGGCGCTGGTTGCAACATTTATTCAATGGGTTCGCGCTGATGGGCGAGAGGCGAAGCGAATCGACCGCGCTGCCGATCGAGCAGCGGCTATGGGAGAAGATGATGAACTTGCTCAGTACAACCGCTATCTGAGCGAATTACAGCGACGAGAACCGGGCGATTAAATCTGGAGTTGCGGCAGCGTTCACCTTTTGATCGTGTTCATCGACAGGAAGTGGATCGCTCGTTAATTCACCATGATGGACGAGTGCGATCTTCCAGCATCTGAGTTTGGAAAGTGCGCGATCATAAGAACCGCCGCCCTGACCCAATCGATTTCCTGAGCGATCAATATGAAGCGCCGGAACAATCACAACGTCGATGGAATCCACATCAGTGAAGGCGAAGCCGTGCGGTTCGAGGACCTTGCCATTGGCGGCAAGTGAGTTCTCATTTCCATCCCAACGAACCCATTCAAGATCATTATCTGCAAGCAGTTTCGGTAGCAAGACTGTGACCCCACGTTTGATGAGCTCCTGGTTGATATCGGATGTACCAGGTTCATCACCATAGGAGTAATAGCTGGCAACGATCTTCACATCAGCGAATTCTCGAGCTCCGAGAATGTGGAGCCACGATTCCTCCATAAATCGGTCGTGACGTTCTCTGCGATATTGCTGGCGAAGGAGTGATTTAGGTGATCCACTCGACTCTGACTTACGCATGGCAATACCTTAGTAGAGCCGATCTTCAAAGTATGGTTGAACCATGGAGCGTGAAATTTCTGTCAGCGAGTTCTCTGCTGCACTACTCGCGATCGCGCAGCCGCTGGCCGCTTTCGATATGCCGCTCCTTGATGCTCATGGTGCAACCCTTGCCGAGAATATTTATGCCGGCGAGCGCCTTGTGCTCAAATCTGGCTCTCGAATTCGCTCGACCCAGATCGGTCTTGCCGCTTCAATTGGACTCAATCGCCTTCCTACTCGCCCTCACCCACGAGTTGTTGTTATCTCTGCCGGTGATGATTTAGTTGAACCAGGACAGAAGTTACGTGATCACGAAGATGAGTTTGAGACAAATTCCTGGATGCTCACGACTGCTGTCAAAGAGGCAGGAGCGATGGGCTATCGCGTTCACACCATCCCTGAGAATTCTGAACAACTTCGCCTCATTATTGAGGATCAGCTTGTCCGAGCGGATCTCATTGTGATCAGTGGTGAGAGTCATGATGAATCCTTCGATCTGATTACCTCGACTCTTCAGGGCCTTGGCGAAGTCGAATCAGTTATTCCAAAGCTCACCGATGCCGGCCGCCATAATTTTGGAACTATTGGGCCAGATAAGACGCCAGTGATTACCTTGCCTGGTGACTCAATTGCCGCCTACCTCTCTGCTGAGATCTTTGTTCGACCAATGATCAGAACGATGCTGGGTGCAGCGAATATTCATCGCAATATTCTGCAAGCACAATTGACATCACCTGTTGAATCAAAGGCTGGTTACACATCCTTAATCCGAGCCACCCTCACCTCTGGTGCACAATTGACCGTCACACCTTTGCCTGAGCAAGAGCTGCTCTCCACGCTCTCAGATGCGCAAGGACTTATTGCCCTTCCGGCAGATTCGACTGGGGCAAAGGCTGGCGATCTCGTCGATGTCATGGTTCTCGAGCGAAATCACTAATGTCACCCGTTATTAAGAGCGGGGAGATCACACTCAAACCGCTTCGCATGAGAGATCGATCTGCGTGGGAGGAAGTTCGCCGAGCAAACCGAGAGTGGCTCAGTCCTTGGGAGGCCACCAGACCGCAGGTAGATGGCGAGCCACCGCTGCCTTCTTATTTTGCGATGGTTCGGCAGGCTCACCGGGATGCGAGAGAACTGCGCTCGCTCTCCCTGGGAATCTGGATAACTGACGAAAGCAAGAAGCGTTTTGTAGGGCAGATAACCCTTGGCGGCTTATCTTTTGGGGCCTATCGCGGCGGCTATATCGGTTATTGGATCGATCGCCGGGTAGCAAATCGTGGGATCGTTACGAGGGCTGTCATAGCCCTTACTCAGTACGGGTTTCAGGAGCTGCTTCTCCATCGCATCGAAATCAATATGAGACCGGAAAATTCGGCATCGCAACGAGTAGCTGAAAAAGCTGGATACACCTATGAAGGGCTGCGCCACCGTTTCCTTCATATCGATGGCGATTGGCGAGACCACCTGATTTTCGTGAAAGAGAACCCAGAAATTCGTTAAAAAAGAAATTCGGACACATCACCCCATACACGTCTAAATGCACCAAATAGGGGGTGAGTGGAATTACGATTTCATTCCATGGCGTCCAGCATTATCTACCTCATCATCTTGGTGATGTGGGGCGCGTATTTCCTTCCGCGGTGGATTCATCGCCACGAAGAGTCTTCACCAAAAGCGGGCGAACGTTATAAGAGCGCCATCCGCTCAATCTCTGATGCCAAGACTCGTGCATCATTCTCACCAGAATTTATGGACCCAGCAGCGAAACAACAGTTGATCAACCAACGCCGCACTATTTTCTCTGGTCTAATTTTTCTTATCGCTGCAAGTGCAGTTGCTGCAACAATTGGAATGATGGCTTGGTCAATCCTCGCGATTCCAGTGACTGGGTTAGCAATTTATATTGTTGCCGTGCGACGTCAGATTGTTTCTCAGCAAATTAAGGCTCGTCGCTTAAATACCTTGCAGAAGATCATGACTGCAGAGATCAAGCTTGATCCAACTGTTCGTATTTCGTTAAATTCACAAGCAGAATCAACTGAACACTGGATTCCACTTGCTGAGCGTGAAGATCCATCTGGCGTTGTTGTGATTCCAAAGGATCGCACCAGCTGGAATCCGATCACAGTTCCTAAGCCAACGTATGCAACCGCACCAAAGGCGATCACACCAAAGCGCGTCATTGACCTTACTGTCCCTGGCCAATGGAGTGCAGAACAAGAACTTCTTAACCAACTCAAAGTTACTCAGCGAGAAGATCTCTTCGATCAGACACTTCTCGAAGAGGCGGCAGAGCCTCATATCGACTCTGAAGCTATTTAATCCGCGCTTAATTCGCTAGATCCACGAAGGAATCCACATATGGTGGAGCCAATCTGAGTATGTGATCGTCACTCCAAAGTAGAGCGGTGAGAAGTAGATAAAACAGAGAACAATTAACCCTAAATAACCGTAGACGATCCGCGTGCGGATCCTTCGATCTTCATCTTTTTCTAAGAACTTTGAGATGACGTAACAGATGATCAAGATAATAAATGGCTCAAAGGCGATGGAGTAGAAAGAGAACATCGTTCGCTTTTGAAAGGTAAACCACGGAAGATACCCGGCAGCGACGCCCAGGAGTAATAAGCCACTCTGCCATTCACGGCGAGCGATCCAATAGCCAAATGTGATAGCAATCGCGATCACTCCACTCCACCAAAGGAATGGCGTACCGAGTGCAAGCACTTCTTGTGAGCAACTAGAACTTCCACACCCTTTCGGTGTTGCGTAGAAGAACGATGTTGGACGACCCATCACGAGCCAACTCCATGGGTTAGCAGAGTATGAATGCTTCTCAACTAAATTAGTATGGAAATTTAAAATCTCGGCGTGGTAATGCCAGAAGTTTCTTATGACATTTTTAGACCACGAGCGATCCCAACCATTGTTCGTTACAAACCATCCGGCCCACGATGCAATGTAGGTAATAACTGGAAGAAATCCATAGTGAAGGATCCGCTTAAGAAGAGAGTTCCGAAGAGTAAATCGAAGAGCAGAGGGTTCTTCCATTGCCTGCGCTTGACGATAATCGGCATAGACCATAAAGCAGAAGAAAGCGATGAAGTAATAGAGACCGCTCCACTTAACGCCTGCTGCCAACCCCAGTGAGATTCCCGCCAACCAATGTCGAGAATCCAAAAGGAAATAGAAGCCGAGCAAGATGAAGAACATCAAGAAGATATCGAGTAGAGCCGTGCGTGAATGGACGAGATGAAGTCCATCAGCAAGAGTGAGGATTGCAGCGCAGGAGCTGATAAGAGTGCTCTTAAATAATTTCTGAGCAACGAAATAGATCAATACGATAGAGAGTGAACCGATAACTGCTGAGCTGAAACGCCACCCGAATTCATGAAAGCCAAAGGCCTTGATACCTATTGCAATCAGCCATTTTCCGACGGGTGGATGGACGATGAAATCTGCCATTCCCTTGGAATTGAGTTCGACACCATGGAGCGCAAGTGAGTGAGCATTCTGTGCGTAGTAGACCTCATCGAAGATAAAGCCCTTTGGAGAGCCCAAGTGCCACAAGCCCATTGCCAGGCCAATAACGCCAAAAGCGAGAGCATTAATCCGCTGGGCAAACCTGGCGTAGATCTCTCGCATCGCTTCCATAGTGAAAGAGTAAACGGTGAAAGTCACCTTTATGCAAAAGTTTCGGTAAATACTCGTGAACCTGAGAGGATTAGCGCATGTTAATCCTCGCCGCTATTCCATTAGGTAATCCCGGGGATGCATCTGCGAGATTAAAGGAGGCGATTACCTCAGCTGATTTTATCGCCGCTGAGGACTCCCGGCGCTTTGGCCGACTCTGTGCTGAACTTGGGATCACCTATGAAGCGAAGATCTTCTCCTTCTTTGAAGGAAATGAGAATGAACGCCTTGAACCACTATTAGAAATATTAGCGACGGGTAAAGATCTTCTTGTTGTGACAGATGCAGGAATGCCTGGAATCAGCGACCCCGGCTATCGCTTGACTCGTGAAGCAATTGCTCGTGATATTCCAATCCGCGTTCTTCCTGGTCCTAGTGCAGTCACAACTGCTCTACTTTTCTCTGGATTACCTACTGATCGATTCTGCTTCGAAGGATTCCTTCCGCGAACTTCTGGTGCACGAATTACCGCACTTGAAAAATTGCGAAATGAAGAACGAACGATGATCTTCTTTGAAGCGCCTCATCGACTTCTCGAATCACTTCGGGATGCCGTTACTGTCCTTGGATCAGATCGACGCGCAGCGATCTGCCGTGAGATGACGAAGACATATGAGGAGACGATTCGTGGAACGCTGAGCGAACTTGTTGATTGGGCATCGAGTCGAGAGATTCTTGGCGAGATCAGCCTCGTTCTCGCCGGCTTCGATCCATCAGGTCGAATCTTTAGCCCAGAGGATCTTGCCGATATGGTCCTTGCCCGAGAGTCCCAGGGGGAGAGCAGAAAAGAGGCGATCGCCGAGGTTGCCAAGGCTACTGGGATCGCTAAGCGAGAAGTTTTTGATGTCATGGTTGCCCATAAGGGCGCAGGTAGGATGGGCGAGTGAGCGAGAAATCTTTCTATCTAACGACGCCTATCTACTATGTAAATGATGCGCCGCATATCGGCCATGCCTATACAACTGTGGCGGGCGATGTCCTGACTCGTTGGCACCGTCAGCGTGGAGAATCAGTCTGGTTCCTCACAGGTACAGATGAGCACGGCCAGAAGGTTCTCAATACTGCTGAGAAGAATGGCGTAGCGCCTCAGGATTGGTGCGACAAGCTCGTTGAAGATGCCTGGAAGCCAGTCTGGAAAGCTCTCAATATCGCCAATGATGATTTCATTCGTACTACTGAACCACGCCACATGGAGCGTGTACAGAAGTTCTTATCTGGTTTAAAAGATGAAGGCCACATCTACTCCGGTAAGTATGAAGGTCCTTATTGCATCGGTTGCGAAGAGTTTAAACTTCCTGGTGATTTATTAGATGGTGGACTCTGTCCGATCCACTCAAAGCCATGTGAAATTCTGAGCGAAGAGAACTGGTTCTTCCGACTCTCTGCCTTTGTGCCAGCACTTCTCGAGCATTACAAAAATAACCCATCTGCCTGCGAACCGGCATCAGCTCGTAATGAAGTTGTTGCATTCCTTGAAGGTGAGGTTCAAGATCTCTCAATCTCGCGCTCTACCTTTGACTGGGGTATCCCAGTTCCGTGGGATACCAAGCAAGTTATCTATGTCTGGTTTGACGCACTTTTGAATTACGTAACGGCAGTTGGCCTTGGCGATCCAACTGGATCTGAAGGTGCAGCTAAGTTTGCAAGGACATGGCCGGCAGATGTTCACCTTGTCGGAAAAGATATTCTCCGATTCCACGCAGTTATTTGGCCGGCGATGTTAATGGCAGCCGGTTTGCCACTTCCTAAAAAGGTCTTTGCACACGGTTGGTTGCTTGTTGGCGGCGAGAAGATGTCGAAATCAAAGCTCACCGGTATTGCTCCTTCAGACATTACCGATCACTTTGGTGTCGATGCCTTCCGTTATTACTTCTTACGCGCGATCCCATTTGGTTCTGATGGCTCATTCTCTTGGGAAGATATGAGCGCTCGTTACACCAGCGAACTCGCAAATGACTTTGGAAACCTGGCATCACGACTTATTGCCATGATCGAGAAGTACTGCGAAGGCGCGATCCCTGCTGTTGCGCGCGATGCGGGCCTTGAAACAGCACTTGCGGAGACGGTCGCGAAGGCTGATTCAGCGATGGTGGCGCTTGATTTCCAAGGTGGAATCAATGCCATTATGGAATTCTGTAAGCGAGTCAATGGCTATGTCACCGAGAAAGAGCCATGGATCGTGGCAAAAGATGAGAGTCGCACGAGTGAACTCATGGAGATCCTTTATAACACTGCAGACTCGATTCGCGCTCTTGCAGTACTACTTCACCCTGTTATGCCAGCGACCTGTGAAACTCTCTGGGCAGCTTTGGGAATGCAATCTAATATTTCTGCTGAGAAGATCTCTGATGTTGCAACCTGGGGTCAGATCAAACCTGGCTCACGCGTAACAAAGGGAGCGGTGCTCTTCCCACGTCTTGAAGAGCCAGCGGCTAAGTAAGGCGCGCCATTGAGTTCTGAACGATTTGGATTAGAGAAAGAACGCCTCCCTGCGCCACTTCCCGAAAAACTGAATCGTCCCTGCGTTGATGTCCATGCGCATATTGAATTAGTAACAGAGTCTGAGCCAGATTCAGATTTGGTGAGAGATGTCCTCGACCAAGCAGCGAGCGTTGGTATCGATCGCGTTGTTCAAGTTGGCTACTCGGCTTCTCAATCTGAGTGGGGCGTCAAAATGGCCCATGCATTTCCCGGTCGAGTCCTTGCGGCAGTCGCTCTCCATCCCAATGAAGCACCGGTAGTTGATGATCTCGAAGCGCACCTGGCGCGAATCGAAAAGCTGGCAACCGATCCACGCGTTCGAGGAATCGGTGAAACGGGTTTAGATTTCTTCAGAACCGCACCAGAGTTACAAGAGAAACAAAAATATTCATTCCGGCGTCATATCGCTTTAGCGAAGAGCGTTAATAAGGCGCTCATCATTCATGATCGCGATGCGCATCGTGCTGTTCTTGATACCTTGGTTGAAGAGGGCGCTCCCGACATCACCATCTTCCATTGTTACTCCGGCGATGCCGAGATGGCTCGGGAGTGCATTGAGAAGGGCTATATCCTCTCTTTTGCCGGCACTGTTACCTTTAAGAACGCTCCTGCCTTGCGTGAAGCGGTAAAGCTTGTCCCTATTGAACAATTGCTGGTCGAGACCGATTCACCCTTTCTGACCCCCACTCCGCATCGTGGATTGATGAATACACCTGCTCAGATTCCAACAATTCTCCGCCTCATCGCTGATGAGCGAGACCAGGATCTTGATGAACTCTGTGATGCAATATCGGCAAATGCAGAGCGCCTCTTTGGGTCATTCGCTTAATGTCAGGCCTACTCGGAGCAGCTGAAATTCGCGAGATTGCGGCGCGAATTGGCGTCAATCCCACGAAGAAGCTTGGTCAGAACTTTGTCGTCGATGCCAATACCTGTCGACGAATCGTTAAGAGTGCTGATGTAGTTGAGAGCGATGTTGCTCTTGAGATCGGTCCTGGGCTTGGTTCGTTAACACTTGCACTCTTAGAGATTGCGAAAGAAGTTGTTGTTGTTGAAATTGATGAACGGTTGGCAGCCGAACTTCCGCAGACAGTAGTGCGCCATGACTTTGATCTGAACCGACTTACTGTTGTTACTCAAGATGCTATGACAGTTGATTCTCTTCCGCTCGCACCAACAGTGCTCGTTGCAAATCTTCCGTACAACATCTCGGTTCCGGTTCTCCTTCGATTTATGGAGAAATTCCCAACTCTTCGTTCTGGAGTTGTTATGGTGCAAAGCGAAGTGGCGGATCGATTAGTCGCAACGCCAGGTAGCAAAAATTATGGTTCACCTTCCGTGAAGGCAACGTGGTGGGCCGATATGTCACCAGCTGGAACTGTCGGTCGATCGATCTTCTGGCCAGTTCCTAATGTTGACTCATCACTTGTTCGTTTCGTCCGCCATGAAGCTGCGGGGAATGAGGAGCTGCGTCTCAAGACCTTTGAGGTAATCGATGCCGCATTCGCCCAACGTCGAAAGATGTTGCGCGGTGCACTCTCCGAACTCTGCGGCGGAAGCGCAGCCGCCTCCGAGATCATTACGGCAGCGGGCGTCGACCCAACAACAAGGGGCGAGGCGCTCTTACTTCCGGATTTCATCAAAATAGCGAGCCAACTTTCACTATAGGCTAGCGAGCATGAGGCAGAGCGGCGTTGTAATCCGAGTACCTGGAAAGGTAAATCTCGGGCTCTCGGTCGGCCCCCTTGATAGCGATGGTTATCACGAGTTAGTGACGGTCTTTCAAGCAATCTCGCTCTATGACGATGTCACTGTGAAATTCGGTGAAGCTGGCGCTGGAATAACGTTGAGCGCATCTGGATCGACCGCAACAGGTGTTCCACTCGATTCCACCAATCTTGCCTACCGCGCTGCAGATCTGATGGTTGCGCGATATCAACTCGACAGCGATATCGATATTCACCTGCAGAAGGAGATTCCAGTCGCCGGTGGAATGGCTGGCGGTAGCGCAGATGCTGCAGGAGTCATCGTCGGTATCGATGCCCTCTTTGAACTCGGACTCTCACGTGATGAGTTGCAGAAGATTGGCGCAGAACTTGGAAGTGACGTTCCCTTTGGCATTGCTGGCGGAACTGCGATTGGTCGCGGACGTGGTGATCAACTCACGCCAGTTCTTGCCCAGGGGAGTTATCAATGGGTCTTAGCCTTATCTAATAGCGGGCTCTCCACGCCATCTGTTTATGGTGAGTGTGACCGGTTGCGTGAAGGTTTAACGATTTCAAAGCCAACAGCAAATGATGCATTACTCCAAGCGCTCCGCGCAGGTGATGCAAAAGAACTCGGCCGTGCGTTAAGCAATGATTTGCAAAGTGCTGCATGCTCTTTGCGCCCAGCACTTCGATTAGTTCTTGATGTTGGGCACGATTATGGTGCACTTGGTTGCATCGTCTCTGGATCTGGACCAACAGTTGCCTTTCTCGTTGAAGATGAAGAGAAGGCACTCGACCTCACCGTCGCACTCAGCGCAAGTGGAGTTGTTGCTGGAGTTGCGCGAGCTAGCGGTCCAACACATGGTGCACGAAGGATCAGCAGTTTCTAGAGATGGGTCTATCCATGAAAACAACACTTGATAGCAGCGGAAGTACGCCATTCGGTGAGAGTTATTTGAAAGCAGAAGCGCTTTCACTGATTTCATTTGCACAAGGTTCGAAACTTGCCACGGGTGGATTTGGATATCTCGATAGCGCCGGGAAGGTAGATCCCGCCAAGCCGCTAGAAGCCTGGATTAACTGCCGAATGACGCAGGTCTTTGGCCTGGCCGAGCTCACCGGGTTGGCCTCGGGTCGTTCCTATGTCGAGCATGGCGTCAATGGTTTGCTCGATCTCTTTGAAGACAAAGTCCATGGCGGCTTCTTCAATGCTGTAGAAAGTTCTGGTAACCCGGCGAATGGCGAGAAGCTCGCCTACGATCACGTCTTTGTCATGCTCGCCGCGGCAACAGCGCTAAAAGTTGGAGTGCCCCGTGCTGAGGAACTCTTTGCGAAGATCGACCGAATCATTGATGAGAAGTTTTGGGACTCCAACTTCCAGATGATGCATAACAACTGGAACCAAGATTTCTCGATCCTTGATACCTATCACGGAATCAATTCCAATATGCACGCAGTAGAGGCTCTGGTGGCTGCATATGAAGTTACCCTGGATGAGAAATACCGGGACCGGGCCTTTGCTATCTGCAAGCGCGCAGTTGATCAATTTGCAAAAAGCCATGACTGGCTGCTCCCAGAACATTTTGATGAGAAGTGGGTCGTTGAAGCCGAGTACAACAAAGAACATCCGGCAGATCCCTTTAAGCCATATGGCGTAACAATCGGACATCTCTTTGAGTGGTCGCGGCTAGCGTTGCAATTAAAGTTAATTGCCCGCGAAGGTGAAGATCTTGCATGGATTGATGAAGGTGCTGCTGCCCTCTACGGCGTTGCAAAGAGATTTGGCTGGGGCGCCGATGGAAGTGATGGCTTTATCTACACCATGGATTGGCAGAAGCAGCCAGTAGTTACGGCGCGAATGCATTGGGTGGCAGCCGAGGCAGTCATGACGGCTTACACGCTCTGGCACTTCACTCATGAGAGTCGTTATATGGATGATTACAACGCATGGTGGAGCTATATCGATCTGCATGTACTCGATAAAAAGTCTGGGTCATGGAAACACGAACTCGACTCGCACCAGCAGGTTGTGACGGCAACGTGGCCAGGAAAGCCCGATGTGTATCATGCATTTAATGCCTGCCTCTTGGGGATGTATGCGATGACCGCCAGTTTTGTAGGGCTGGCTGGGCAGGGGAGATAACCGGCCTAGTTTTGGTGATCTGGGCTCTGATGAGGGAGAATTCAGGTTCCGCCATTGTGTAGTGGCTAGCACATGGGCCTTTGAAGCCCAGGGTCCAGGATCGATACCTGGTGGCGGAGCCAATCCGCAGTAAATAGACTCACCCCAGAAGGCCGCATTTCAGACTCTTCAGCATTGATGGGAGGAACGTGAACAACCCAGATGTTGTGATCGTCCTCGCCGCTGGTGAAGGCACGCGCATGAAGTCCTCAATCTCGAAGGTTCTTCACCCGATTGCTGGCCGCACCATTCTCGGTCACGTCCTCGAAGCAGTAAAGCCACTTCAGGCGAAGGAACTTCGCGTTGTCATTGGCGCCCACAAAGAAGCGGTCCAAGAGCACCTCACACAGATCGCCCCAACAGCCACTTCGGTCTATCAGGCGGAGCGCAATGGAACCGGCCATGCCGTTCAACTCGCTCTCGCTGGAGCTGCAACTACAGGTTCAGTTCTCATTCTTGCCGGAGATACCCCATTACTTTCAGCGCAGACTCTCAAAGAATTTGTTGCCATTCACTACGCAAATAACAGCAGCGCCTCTGTCTTAACGGCAGAACTCCCAGATCCCTTTGGGTATGGCCGCATCGTTCGCGATGATGAAGGAGCGATCTCGCGCATTGTCGAAGAGCGCGATGCAACTGATGATGAGAAGGCAATCTCGGAAATTAATGCTGGCGTCTACCTCTTTGATAACAGCGCGCTTCGCGAAGCCTGTGCCAAACTCTCAAAAGATAATTCACAAGGCGAGCTTTATCTCACTGATGTAATTGCACTGATCAAAGAGACGGGCAAGGTTGCGCTCGCTGTCAGAACTAATGATTACAACGAGATTCTTGGAATCAACGATCGCTCGCAATTAGCTGAGTGCACCATGATTATGCGTGACATTATTAATGACCGCATCATGAAATCTGGTGTCACCATTATTGACCCAACAACTACCTGGATTGATGTCGATGCGACGATTGCCAACGATGTCACGATTTACCCGGGGTCAGTTATTACTGGGTCAACATCGATTGAAAGTGGCGCCGTTATTGGACCACGCACCACACTCAATAATGTGATTGTGAAGGCCGGAGCGAAGGTCATTGAATCGACCTGTTCGGATTCCGAGATCGGTGCGGAAGCAAACGTTGGGCCATATTCATTCTTACGCCCTGGGACGAAACTTGCCGCAAAGGCTAAAGCTGGCGCCTATGTTGAGATCAAGAATTCGACTATCGGTGAGGGCTCGAAGGTTCCACATCTCTCATATGTCGGTGATGCCACTATCGGATCAGGTACCAATATCGGTGCGGCCACGATCTTCGTCAACTACGACGGGGTTGAGAAGCATCAGACGACTGTTGGCAATGAGGTCCGAATCGGTAGCGACACCATGCTCGTGGCCCCAGTAACGATCGGCGATGGCGCCTATACCGCCGCCGGATCGATTATTACTGAAGATGTTCCGGCCGGATCGATCGGCGTTGCTCGTGCAAAGCAGCGCAATGTCTTAGGGTGGGTACTACGCAAGAGAGCAGGCAGTTCCTCTGCCGAAGCCGCTAAGCGCGCAGGCGCAACCGAAAGGGAATAAGAATGAGCGAACTTCGTCTCACATCTGAGAAGCGCCTCCGTATCTTTACCGGACGCGGCTACCCAGAGCTCGCTGACGAGGTCGCCACCGAACTCGGTATTCCTATCACTCCCACTTCTGCATACGACTTTGCAAATGGCGAAATCTTCGTTCGCTTCGAAGAGAGCGTTCGCGGTTCAGATGCTTTCGTTATTCAATCTCATGCTGCACCAGTGAACAAGCAGATCATGGAGCAGTTGATCATGGTCGATGCACTCAAGCGTGCATCTGCAAAGCGAATCACCGTGGTTGCACCGTTCTATGGATATGCTCGTCAAGATAAGAAGCATCGCGGTCGTGAGCCAATCTCTGCACGTTTGATGGCTGATCTCTTCAAGACAGCGGGCGCCGATCGTTTGATGGTCGTCGATCTTCACACATCACAGATCCAAGGCTTCTTCGATGGACCCGTCGATCATCTCTTCGCGCTTCCACTTCTCACCGATTACGTCGGCCGCAAAGTTGATCGCAGCAAACTCACTATCGTTTCACCAGACTCCGGTCGCGTTCGCGTTGCTGAACGTTGGTCGGACATGCTCGGTGGTTGCCCAATCGCATTCATCCACAAGATGCGTGATCCACGGATTCCAAATGAGGCAAAGGTCGGCAAGGTCGTTGGTGATGTGAAGGGCCAGACCTGCATCGTTATCGATGACATGATTGATACCGCTGGAACAATCTGCAAGGCAGTTGATGCACTCTTCGATGAAGGTGCCGCTGAAGTTATCGTTGCTGCAACCCACGCAGTTCTCTCCGGTCCGGCAGTTGAGCGCCTCAAGGCGAGCCGTGTCAGCGAAGTTGTCGTTACTAATACTCTGCCAATTCCAGAAGAGTCTCGCTTTGATCGCCTTACAGTCCTCTCCATTGCACCGCTCTTGGGCCGTGCGATCCGTGAGGTCTTTGAGGATGGCTCAGTCACAAGCCTCTTCGACGGCCACAGCTAAGCCGCTTCACAGGAACCTTCCCCTGAGAAAAGGGGCGATTTTGGCTTTCCCCGCGCTCTGGGCTACTCTTCAGGCTCGTCACGGCGAGGGATAGTAATTATCCGTAATCGACGGGTTGCTCTCCTGAGGCGTGCATTTTCAAACGTTACGAAGGAGCAACTCAAGTGGCAGAAATTTCAATCCAAGGCAGCAAGCGCACCAACTTCGGTAAGGGTGCTTCACGCCGCGACCGCGTCGCTGGTCTAGTCCCAGCAGTGATCTATGGCCACAATGCAGAGCCACAGCACGTATCACTCCCAGCTCGTGAGCTCGGAAATGCTCTCAAGGCATCAAACGTTCTCCTCAACGTCTCATTCGATGGCAAGAGCGAACTCGTTCTTCCAAAGTCTGTTTCAAAGAACCCACTCACCGGAATCTTCGAGCACATCGATCTTCTCGTTGTCCGCAAGGGTGAAAAAGTTAAGGTTGAAGTTCCAGTACATACCGAAGGTGCATATGACAAGGATGGAATCCTTGAGCATGTAAATAACACCATCGAAATCGAAGCAGAAGCAACTTCTATTCCAGCATTCTTGGTTCTTGATCTCACTGGCATGCCAGCAGGAACAAGCAAGACCGCTGCAGATGTAGTGCTCCCTGCTGGAACAACTCTTGTTTCAGATGCGGCACTCGTTGTTGTTCACCTCTCAGAGCGTTCAAGCGCTGCTGAGCCAGTTGCAGAGGCTGCTCCAGCTGCCCCTGCTGCTGAAGCTCCAAAAGCTGAATAATTAAGTAACGTCGCTTCGCATGTCTGATCGCTGGATCATTTTCGGGTTAGGAAATCCCGGCGATCAGTATGCAAGCACCCGCCACAACATCGGCCATATGGTGATTGATTACCTGGGCAGCAATTCAAAGTTCTCTTCACATAAATCCCGTTGCGAGATCGCAGATATCAGGGTCGCAGGAGTTGCAGTAACACTCGCAAAATCAAAGTTATATATGAATGAATCTGGTGGGCCACTCAAGGCACTCGCTGACTTCTATAAAGTCAAAGGCGAAAATATCATCGTTGTCCATGATGAATTAGATATCGCTTTCAACACTATTCGTTTGAAGATCGCTGGTGGCGATAATGGCCACAACGGCTTAAAAGATATTACAAAGCATTTCTCTGGGCCGGATTATTACCGCCTTCGCATGGGCGTTGGTCGCCCACAGGGCCCACAAGATCCAGCCGATTATGTTTTAAAACCATTCTCTCAACCAGAGAAGAAGGAGCTCCCTGACTTCATCGCCAGGGGAGCCTTAGCTGCAGAGCGGTTGATCGAAAAGGGTCTCGACTTCGCGCAGCAGGAGTTCAATAAGTAATCAGCC
>Ga0208498_1000265_pt1 | contig 21695 bp, 21 predicted proteins | sample CryBogCBE12Aug09_FD_185502 | JGI IMG/M metagenome (GOLD analysis project Ga0208498, IMG submission 185502) | Freshwater microbial communities from Crystal Bog, Wisconsin, USA - CBE12Aug09 (SPAdes) (version 2) | ecosystem: Environmental > Aquatic > Freshwater > Lake | place: Crystal Bog... | reverse complement strand
TGGGCAACGGAATTGACAACGATCTCAAATATATTCAGGCCCGACTACAGACCAAAGGTTGGAGTATAGATTTTGATGACGAAATCAACAATATTATTCTGAGCAATCGTCAGGGCCAAACTGTAGCATTGCCTATAAGAGATGCTTATGATGGCCATGGTTGGGCCGAAGGCACACTGGCAGAAAACTTTGCAGATGGTAAAGGTCCAGGTCGCCCAGGCGACAGTCAGCGCCACGGAATACCCAAGGGTGCCACCATGGCCCAGTTGGAAAAAGCTGCACATGCCAAAGGTAGAAAAGGACAATTGGCTCGTTGGCAGTTAAATATGCGTAGAGGCAAAAAAAGGAAACACAAAGAATGAGAGCTACAGAATTCATCACAGAAGTTAGCCAATACCGCTATTGGAATCCTTCTACGCCGCCGTCCACTGTCAGTCCTTATGACGTCAAGCAGATGGGTCAAGACTGGAAACAAAAAGCCCAGCGCACCATGTCGGCCCGCCAGGATCCCGAGCGTCGCTACTATGGTGGCAAAAACTCTCTGTCTGCGCCGGTTCCTATGGCTGACCCAGAACCAATGGACATACCGGCAGATGATGAGTTGGAAAAACTGGAAGATAAGATCGATCTTGATCGACTCAGAGCCGCCCTTAAATCTACTATGAGCTCATTGAAACCAGTTGAGCGCAGCGTGCTGACACAGAGATTTTTCAATGACATGAACCTGGAGCAGGTTGCCAAATTTATGGGTCTCAGTCGCGAGCGTATACGACAGATTGAGGCCAAAGCACTGCGCAAAATGCGCCACCCTGTCAGAGCCGATCAGTTGGAACCGTTCGTGGATCCAACTCGAGTGCCTGCGCCACGTCCACCAGAACCGGCACCTGCGACCGCAGTGGTTAATAAGCCCAAGCTGGGTGTAAGACCTGTTATACAAACATCCAGTGGTAAGTATGATCGATTGGCAGAGCCCGCCACCCCAGATGACATAAAAACTCTAGCCCAGATGAAAGCTAGATATGCTGCCGATCAAGAAAGATTTGCAAAACAGGATCAGTGGGCAAAAGAAAACAGAAGAAAATATAGGAGTTGGTAATGAAAGCTAACGAATTCATCACTGAAAAGTGGAGCCAAAAATACAAGAACAGTATCAACTGTAGCCATCCTAAGGGCTTCTCACAACGTGCTCACTGTGCCGGCAAGAAGAAGCACAACGAAAGCATCGAGATGGAAATGGTCTGCGAAGACTGTGGCATGTGTCAAACACACGGCAACTTAAATGAGATCCGTAAGGGTCAAAAAGATGCCAACGGTTACACTCGTTGCTGGCCCGGCAAACATGCCGAAGGTACCAAGCGCGGTAAAAACGGTGGCTTGGTGCGTAACTGTGTGCCCAACGAAAGTGTAGCAGAAGGTCATGCAGACCAACAACGCAAAGTGTTTAAGAAAAACGGTGAACCAGTAGGTGAGGTTGGTATTGATCGCGAGTCAAGTCCTGGTGTTGGTCAGTATTATATGAAACATTATGCTTCAGGCAACGATCTGGCTGGATATGATTCCTATGAGGAAGCTGTAGCAGAATTAAAGCATTGTATGAAGCAAGGTGTGGCGGAAGACGCAGAACTGGCCAAAGAGTTCGACCTGATCGAAAGCATTATTGAAGACTTGGCTGCCAGCAACGGAGTTGATAGTGAAGTGATCTGGGAAGACTTAGAGAGCTTGGATGACGATGAGCTGTATGTGTTTGCCACCACCAGCACCATCATGGAAACTGAGTCAACAAAATCACAGCTTAACACACAATATATTGATACACTAGACCGATTAAAACGGAACTGTATAACCGTTGCACGCCATGGACATGCCAATGGTAATGCGTGGTTATCACACTACATCCTTCCTGAAGTTGCCTTATTGCAAAAAATTGGAGCAAATAAGAATGTAATAGATTTTATCAATCAGGAGAGTCAAAAAGCTAGACAATTAGATCGACAAACACAAGGACTGAGTTATAGTGTTTTGGCACAGGCCCTTATACAGTTGGCAGATCAAGAAACGCAAAAAGAATTTGCCCGATCAAAAAGATCTACTCAAGCCGTAAATGAAACCGAAGCCTGGCAAAAGGCCAACAATCGAGACAAGACAGATGGCATGAGTCGTAAGGCAGTAAAAGCCTATCGCAGAGAACATCCAGGATCTAAGTTACAAACAGCGGTAACTACCAAACCTAGCAAGCTAAAGAAGGGTTCAAAAGCCAGCAAACGTCGCAAGAGCTACTGCTCAAGATCCAAAGGTCAAATGAAAATGCACAACATTTCGTGTGCCAAAACTCCCGACAAGGCCATCTGTAAAGCACGTCGTCGCTGGAACTGCTGATGCGAATTAAAGAATTACTGGTCGAGTATCAAGGTGGAGCATGGCGACTGATAAGAAGCATGGTTCCCCAGCACTGGCCTGACTATGTGGTCAAGGATGCGCTTTATAGTAAGATTCCTGACAACATGGAACTTGAAGATAAAAAAGCACATGTACAGCATATTTTACAGGAATATCCAATACGGCAATGGCGTTTAGAACGCTTGCCTATTACCATAGACGTCTTTACTCCTCGCACACAGGAACAGATTCGTAAAAGGGAAGGCGGCTCTAAAAATCCCAATCAAGTGCCCAGAGATGCCGAACGCCATGCCGCACAAGCCGCAATGATACAACAACAAGGTGTCAGTGGAGAGCCTATTATTGTTGTGAAAAAACCCAACGGCTACGAGTTATGGGAAGGTGGACACAGAACCACGCAAGCATTAAAGGCATTCCCACAAGGATATATAGGGCCAGCCTGGGTAGGATACCTATGAGACTGAGAGAATTTGCGCCCAGTCCTGAGCGTGACCATCATGATGATGTTCCAGATCCTATTTTTGTTCTGGCCAATCGTTGGTGGAATGCTACGGATCGACAACCACAGATTGAACATGTATTAAACAGTCTTGGCTGGAGTATTCATCAAGTTGAATCAGAAGATGACGCTGTGCAACTACAGCACAGAGACGGAACCACACGTTTTATCAGTGCTGATGAATTTGATCCTGACCTAGACGAAGCTGTAAATCCTAACCTGCGTCCCGGCTGGGAACGGCGTGAGCATCGTGGCGGACTAGATTTGTTGGCTTCCTACAATGAACCGCGTGGACAACGAGTGCTCAGTATCTTGGCCTATGATCGCGGCGGTAGAGAAATAGGCAACGCACATTTTGAAGTGATGGACGACCATTTGGAAAGTTTTGACACCTATGTGCGGCCCGACATGCGTCATCAAGGCATAGCTACAGTGATGTATGACTATGCGCAAGAGCTGGGCAATGACCTAAAACCCAGCGGCTATCAAACCCGTGCCGGCAAGCAGTTTTGGCGGGCCCGTAAACAACAGCCACAAGCAGTGGCCGAGAGTCAAATGGTTTCCGTAGATTCCATGATCAACTATATCCGCAAACATCACGACAACAATCTACACAGCGATTATACCAACTACATCACCAACAACTTTACCGGGTTTGAACTGCGTGATATTCCAGTCAACACAATCAAAACAGATCTACCCAAGCTGGATCCAGCCAAGGTAGAACAATATAAGAAAATGGATTTCTCCAAGGCGCCTCCTATTGTGGTAGGTGATGGCAACATACTGGATGGATATCACAGAGCCAATGCGGCCAAGTCTCTAGGCATTCCTACTATCCGCGCCTATGTTGGTGTAAAAAAAGTAAATGAAATCAGTGATGAACTGCGCCGTAGCTATTTGGATCGTGCCGGTCGTCATGTGGATCGCCGCATGGATCACATGGCTCGTGTGCGTGATAGACTCAACAAAGGTTATGAAATCTACCACGCTGATCGTCCTGCTGGCGCCGCACAGATAGTGGATCGCTTTGAAGCCAACACTCCCGAGGAAGCCAGACGCTATTATGAACAGTATATTCAAAACTATGAAAGTGATCGAGACTTTGATCTACGCCTACGTCGTAGTACCGGTATCATGGAAATAGCCCGCATACCACAAGGTGACTACGGTGACGAAGGCACCTTGAGTGCAGATGTTCCTAGAGTAAAGAAAAAACCCTTGCCCGGTGGATCGGGACTTACCTACGGTGTCAATCGGAAAGATCCCGAGTTCATGGAAATCATGATATTCGACGGCGATACCTTGGCCGGTGAACTGGATTTGAGTGCTACCTTAGATCCACTCAAGACCTGGCGTGTGGAAAGTGTAGTGGCCGCACCTGATTATACGGGTCGCGGCATAGGCAAGGCTCTTTACGGCATAGCCCTTACCATTTTAAAACTGACCTTGGAAACCGGTGAAACACAAACCAAACATGGACAGAGAATGTGGATCATGCTCAACTCAATACCCGGAGTTGAAGTGCTAGGTTATGCCATGGAACCCACCCGAGAATATCGCGCCAAGCCGGGTGATCAGATTGTAGATCAAAACAAGACCTGGACACGCTACACATTTCCTGTGGAACCCGGAAGACGCAGCATGCGCAGCACCCGCCGTGGTACTGGCATTTATTCCAGCCACTATGTGAGCATGATAGCCCGTTGGACCGGTCGATGAGAGCTCAAGATATCTATCCCAAGTATCGTTTATGGGCAGCCACTCTGCGCATTGAACAACCCAACTACACCGAATATGTGGATGCCACAGTCACGGCCGAGAACCTGATCCAGGCCCGCAGACTCATGCGAGCACAGTACGGCATTGAAGATACCAGCATCAGCAACATCAGAGAAGTACGCTAACAGCAAAAACGTCCAACACGATCCTGCTAAATACAGCATGGCCCGCTATTTTGTACGCATACTCGCAGATGTACACTGCAATTGGGAAGGATTGACTCCTGTATACCGATTGTATGTAAACGACGAGCTGTTTACAGAACGTACTTGGGAATGGACTGACTGCTATCTGGAAGAAATAGTGGGCATTGAAGCAGAACCCGGTGATTACTACCTGCGCTGGGAACTGGTACAGCCCTGTTTGGCCCAGTTGGATGTGACCAACATGCGGGTAGATTACGGTACAGCACAGGTACTGTCGGGCAATACCATAAGGATATGTGATGCGGCTACATGAATTTGTTGATTTAAAAGAAGACGGTAGCTCAGGAGCTACTTGTTCTGGCAGCATAGCCACCGTGGCCCAGCCCCTGGGCAACATGATAACAAGAAATGGCGGAAGCTTCTTTACAGGTAAATACTCTAACAGCGCGGATCCTACCCCCAACACTCCCGCCTGGATGAAAAAAGGAAAAAAACGACGTGTTAGCTGATTTGTTAAAGACCCTATTAGGAACACAGTTTGCCTACTATGTCAAGGCACACGGGTTCCATTGGAATGTTGAAACGCCGGACTTTTATCAGTATCACAAGTTTTTCCAAAAGATCTATGAGGATGCCTACAGTGCTGTAGATCCCATAGCCGAATACATAAGGAGCCTGGACGAGTATGCACCGGGTAGCCTGGAACGTTTTTTAGAACTCAGTAAGATACCTGGACAGACCAAGGTACCACGTGCCCGATTAATGATTGAAGAATTGTTGGCCAGTAGCGAAGTCATGGTTGACCTGTTGAACCAATGCTTTGCAGCCGCCACCAAAGAAAACAAACAAGACATAGCGAACTTTATCGCTGAACGACTCAGCCAGACCAATAAATTTGCCTGGCAACTGCGTTCCAGTTTAAAGGAAGCAAGGGCATGATCCATGGCACAAGATCATAACGACATTTACAGCATAGTAGATCGCCTCCGTGTTCTTGAAGAAGGCTTGGATAAAAACCAACGGAGTGTTAATCAACTCAGTGCTACCTTTAAACCCAAAACAGTAGCAGTGCTCACAGCCAAGAAGGATCCTGCTAATCCCATGGCAGGTAAGTTGGTTGGCGGTTGCGAAGAATCTGCAGAACGAGATGTGGCCGAAGATGTTCTGGATAAAGTTAAAAAGTCATTTACAGATTTTATCAAGACTGTGGCCGACGAAATCGAAGATTCGGACATCAAAGAAAAGAAACAGGATGATTCTGATATCAAAGAAAAGAGCACAGAAGATCGAGACTTGATAGCTAGACCTCCTGTTAAAACTTTTGAAATGGCACCCGGTCGAGTATGCGAAATACACGGTAACGAAAAAGATGGCTTTGAAATACGACATGGTGGAAGAACCTTGCCCAGTCGTTTCAAACGATTAGATCATGCGGAAACTGCCCTGCAGATGTTCCGCAACCGTAGACCTCGCCCAGAAGCCTCGGATCAAGATTATATAGAAGAAAGATGACATGCTGATCTATCTAGATCAGATACGTCCCCGCGGTTTTTACAACAACAGAGAAACTCGACAGAATCGTTGTTATTTTTTTGATAGCTTGCAGTGTGAAACCACTGACGATTTAGATTACTATCTAAATCACAATGACACATTCAAAATCGCGGCCCTGTACAATCGATTCAACAACAGCACAGAAGATGATCAGTTCATACAGATCTATTTTGATATTATACAACAGGCCAGTCACTTGGTATTCGTTCTACAAACAGAACTGAAAACCGCAGATCTGTTGCCATATCTTAAACAAAATGTGCATGTGGTAGCGCCGGTCATGTTTGACTGTGACTACAGCAGTATATTTAGAGCATCTCACTTTGAAGGTATTGGTGATTTATATATCGACCCACCTGAGACCACGTATCAAGCACGACCTTATTATTTTGAAGCCCTGCTGGGCGCACACAGTAACAGCAGAGATTTTGTTTTTGACAAGATACACACAGCCGGACTGGCTGACAAGATTTTTCTAAATTATGTAGGCAACGGGCAAGATCAATTTGTGACAGAGCCCGATATATTTTTGCCTGCACAGTGTCAACACAGCAGCATGCGAGTCAATTACCAAGGGCAGTCAGTACCGTTCAGTAATATCTTACCTGGCAGTGTCTACCATCAGTGTGCCTACAGTCTGGTGACCGAAACCCAGTGCCACTCTTCATTTAATTTCTATACTGAAAAAACGGCCAAACCTCTGTTGGCCGGCAGATTGTTTGTGATGTTTGCCAATCGCTATCATTTGAGAAATCTGCGTGCCTTGGGATTCCAGACCTTTGACAACATCATCGACGAGACCTATGATGAACTAGCAGATGAACAACAAAGATGGACGCAAGCATTTGAACAGGTGCGCTGGTTGTGCAGTCAGGACCAAACCAGCATTTTAGCAGCCGTAAAATCCAGGATTCAGCACAATCAAAAACTGTTTACCAGCACAGATTGGACTCAAATCGCTGTGAATCAGATGCTTGGTATTATAAATACAATGCAAGCGGAACCTGCTTAAAAAGAAAGATAACATGTTAACCTTAGACTTATTCAATACACGTCATGAACGCGAACTGCAGGAAGGTGCAGTGGATAATTTGACAGCACGTCTGATCGAACCTTTGAGCCTGCGTGCCGCTGAGATACGTACCCAGTTGCGTGCTGGCAAACTGAGACCCATGCAGGTACAGCAGTTGGAAAAAGAGTACGAGGATCTGGTACAAAAACGCATTGACATCATCAACGGTCGTCAACCTGCTCCGCAAGAAGAGTGTATGGGCTATGGCACACTGGGCGAAGCAGGACCACGTCCCGAAGATGTTCCTGCATACTTGCGTAAACAGCAAGGACAACAACCACTCACACCCGGTCAGGTCAAGGCACCACGTCCTGATACCTTGAGTGATCCGCGCAATTTGAACAAGAACATTGGCAATCGTAACGAGATTGAGGAACAAGGTTCCAAATCAACTGTGGCACAAGATATTTTTAACTTGATAGTTGGAGCCTGGAAGGACGAATTAGACTATATCACTTTGCCATTTCCAGATGGTCGCCAGGCTACCTTGACAAGACCACAGATGTGGAATGCCATTGTGACCCTGGGTCAGGTGTCACCTACCAAGCGAACTGCTTATGTGGAACAAAAGTTCAAGGACTTTGATACCTTCATGCGCTGGGCCAGTCAGCTCAAACGCTACAAGGTTCCGCCCAAGCAAAAGAAAAATGCACAGCCAGGTTTGAATCTACAACCCAGAGTTGAACCAACGCCAACTAACACTGCCGAGCCTATGGGCGAAGCCCGCGGTCAAAAAAAAAATCCTGAAGAACCGGATCTAACAGGCACAACAGCACGTGATCCTGTGGTGGCACGTGAACTGCGCAAGATACGTGGGCGCCAACCTGCTGCCCGTAGCGATATCGAAGCCTTGGTGCGTGATGAAATGGATCAGTCTGCTAGAACAGAGCAGGAGATAGCACAGCAACAGGCCGAACTTACACGTCAACAAGAACAGTTGACCCAGGTGCATCAGGCCAATCAAGAACAAAGCGCCGAGATCAAATCACAGAAGCAACAGATCACCGCACTGAATCGTCGTGTGCAACAGGCCATGTCTGCGGTGCAGACCCCGGCCAAACAAAAAACAACACAGCCTGCAACAGCTCCGGCCACTGCGCCTCAGCCTGCATATACTGGTCAGGCTCAGCCTGCAGAACAGCCAGTAGACAACAAGTCAGCTGAAGAGATAGCACGACTAGAAAAACAGATACAGCAACTGGAACTCATGATGACTCTCCGTACTCCGGCCCAACAGGATGATCTCAGAGATCGTATAGCGGCCTTGGAAAAAGAACGTGATGCCAAGATACAAAAACAAAAGGCCGCTTCAGCCAAGGGTGCCGAGACAAGAAAAACCAACAAGGATACGGCCGCAGCGGCAGCCGATGCTGAACGCAAGGCCACTGCTGATCGCCAGGCTACGCAGTCGTCCAACGATGAAACTCCGTTCAAGGGCAAAGGCACAGGTCCTGCCACCGGCGGCTTGACTGCCATGCCGGGTTCACCCAAGTTTAGCGCAACTAAAACTGCTAACAAATCTGATGTAGAGAAGACTCAAGACATGCTAGATAAAATTGTAGGCAAAACTGGGGCAAGATATCGTAAACCCGTGAGTGACAAAGGAGCCAAGGTAAGTCCAGCACAGGCCTTGGCCGCACAACAGGCCTTGGCTGCACAAGGGTCGCAAGATCAGTTGCAGTTCCACGAAGGTGCCATGAGCGAACTGGATATTGCACGTCAAGACCTAGAACAGATGTCTGCAACAGAATTTGAAAAGGCCTATGGCATGACCAAACAGGAGTGGCGCAAGCAACATCCAGGTGGCCTGCCCAAGGTACAGGCACCGGTAGACATAATGGGTCTACCCGACGATGATCTCGACTCGGCTGTGGCCAAACCTCGCTTTGATCGTACCGGACGCATGATCAAGCGCAAACCAGTCAACACCCAGCAAGGCATGCGGCGCATGATGGGACAACCTCGGACCGTGCGCACTGCCGCGTCCTTGGAGCCAGTGGAAGTTACCATGCAGGTACCCAACAGAAAGACCGATCAGTATGATCTCTTGCCAGCACGTATCTTCAACAACGAAACCGAAGCTCGTGAGTTTGCACGTAGAGTCAATGGCCACATAACCAGCATTAAACCAGTGGTGCATGAAGGTTATCAAGACTTCAAAAAGCCGGAACCATATGCTGTGTGCCTAGCCGGTCGACCTGTTAAACAGTTTGACTTTTATGATGAGGCTCGTCGCTACCACGACAACTGGAAGAAGAAGTTATACAAGTCTGGAAAACCTGAGGACAAAGCAAAGGCTGACAAGATCACCCTTATGCCCATCATGGATGAAGGTATCAAGAGTCGCCTGGCAGGTGCTGCTGTAGCAGGTGCCTTGGCCGCCGGCAGTGCCGGAGCACAGAATCCTGACGCCGGTGCTTTACAACAGGCCGCTCAAAAACAATTTCAAACGCCAATGGCACAGGTAACCAGTCCAGATGATCCAAGTTGGCATCAACTTAACACTCCACGCAATGTTAAAGTGGCATCTCAGGCAACCACTCGATCTGGTGAAAAAAATGGTGTGGCCATCCCCGATGAGTATGATTTCCAGGTTGCGTCAGTCCAAGGACCCAACAAACAAGGTGAATATCTAGTGACAGTTGTCAACAATGACGATGTGGTCACAAACTATGTTACTAAAAATCCTCCCAAGCCTTCGACATTTATCAAAGCTAACCAGGCATTGACCAAAGAACCGCAAACTAATGAAGCTGCCAACGCCGCACAGCAGGCTGCCATTGCCATCAACATGAAGAAACATCACAAAAAGCCCAAGTCGATGGACGAAATGCGCGAGCCACAAAAGTACATTGTTACTATAAATGGCAAAGCTACTAGTCCACTGTTTGCTGACATGGCTGACCGTTTGGTGCAAGCGGCCCATAAAGCTCAGCCAACAGCTCGAATCGAAAAGCGGCCAGCACCAGCTTCACACATACAAAAAGGTCTTGATCGTGTGCGTGCTGGCTACGGCGATGAGGATGACGCCAAGGAACCTTGGTTGGCCGAAGCTTCTACTGAGATCCCAGCCAAGATGGTCACACAGGGCTTTGTGGTAGAATATGATCCGGTTAGCAAAACAGTAGTGATCAGCAAGCGTGGACAGGAACTAGATCGTTTCACTTTCAAAGGTGTTCCAAAGCTGGGCAGTTTCCAAAAAACCATAGCTCAACGTGTAAAAGCCCTGGAAGATGACCTGTACGGTGCTGACCAGGAACCAGGTGTAGTAAGTCTCAGTCGTATGAAGATACCAGGACGCGGTTACGGTTATCAAGAACTAGGCGAGGACACGGCCAGTGCACCAGCCGAGCAGGCCATCCTGCGCAGAATCATGATAGCACATACTGATCTGCTCAAGCAGTTTGGACCCGACAAGGTCATGCAGGCCGTGGAAGAAGTGGCCTACAACATCGGCGATGTAGATGAAATTGGCACTAGCGACGTGTCAGGGTGGGTACACGAAGTTAAACAGATACTTGGTGCTGAATGAAAATCAGCGACTTCAAAATAAAGAACTACAACAAACTGGACAGTATCCTGGTGCGTCTGTGCGAATTGGTTATTGCAGGACAACAACGAGATCCTGATCTATATGGCATGGTGGCTGCGGCTGTATTAGATCCTGATAATCGCTGTGTTGCCGCCTTGAATTATCAAACAGATGCTGGTGATGTGCATGGTGAACGTGCGGCCATTGATGCCTATCGCGAACGTTTTGGAGAAATACCCGAAGGCAGTATCATACTCACTACCTGTAGTCCTTGCACCGAACCCATGCCCGAGCGTTTGGGAGACAGTTGCAAAGATCTAATAAGTTCAACTCCAGTGCATAAAGTATATGCTGGCTATAGAGATCCAAGCCAACAAACATGGGGTGGCGATAAAACTTATCATTTAGAAATTACCAGTAATAAAAAAATCCAAGGACTGTGTGCGGCATTTGCCGCTACCTGGCTCAAGGATGAACTAAATGAACTCAGCTTCTTGGGTAGTCCTTGTACCAAAGACTGCTCGGGTCATCGTGCTGGGTATGCCTGGAGCCAAAGCAAGGGCGGCCGTGTGGCGCAGAGCCCATTTAGCCCCAGCTTCAACAAGGGCAGTCAACTACAAGTGGATGGAAAATGATGTACTACCCTGTATGGCCTGAAGACGACGGCTTAGATACACCAAAAAATCCCTACGCACCGGTATGAAGCTCAATGAAATACAACTGGGTCGCAGTGTGCGATATCCCTTTTTCAGCATATTTGATGTTGTACAGCAAAAGGTTCCAGGACAACCGGGTTTAAAAATACGTTTCAAAAAGAAACAAAATCTACCACCTGAAGTTTTACAAAGTGGCATCTATGCATGGTCTCATCCTGACTGGGGTTATTTCTATGTGGGCATAGCCAGCAAAAACAATTTCCGCGAGCGCTGGTACAAGCACATACAAAAACTGTTGGATCAATGTACCAGCGCCACACAGATGCGAAACTGGCAACAGTTTAGTCAGAAGTTTTTTGCCGCTGGTTATGGCATGGACGATCTCAAAGACATAACACTTAGATTTTTTCCTATACCACCAGATGCCGGAGACGATGCTGTAACATTCAAACGCAAACTGGGCGACATAGAAGACCGCATAGTTTCTGTACTGAATCCTGCCTGCAACTATCAGCATCAATCGGACCGTCCCAGCGCCACCCGCTATCCACAACCACGAACACCCGTGACCGAAAGCAGCGGCTATAGCCTGGCTGGCAGCTTTACTCGCGACTTGATTGCTAGCAAGGTCTGGCTCTTACAAGAATTAGAAAAAATTCAACGCCACTACTCCACCATGTATGTGTTAGGATCCTGGTACGGAAATCTGGCCTTGTACATGAAGCTACAGCCCACGGTCCAGGCAGACCTGATCATCAATGTGGAAATTGATCCTGAAATGTTGAAGACCAGTGAACAGATACTGGACCTGGCAGGAATAGACAACACAGAATACATGCTAAAAGATGCGAACCAACTGGATTATCAACAGTTAGGCGATGCAGGGGTCGTGATTAATACCAGCCTGACCGAAATGTCCGAAGCCGAGTGGTTTGAACACATACCAGCCGGAACCTTGGTGGCCATGCAGGCCCGAGACAATGACCCTGGAGTTAAATATAACGATTCACAGGATATACAACGCAGGTATCCCTTAAGTGAAGTGCTGTATCGCGGTGCTATACAGTTACGAGATCCTGAAACCAAATATCGACGCTTCATGACCATAGGCGTCAAATAACACACCTTAGGACCGCTAGGGTTACGTGTCGGCGGCTGCTGCCGGGTTATAAATAGATTCGCTACCTATTCAAACCAAAGTGAGCACTACTTGATCATTGGCAACAACAAACCCATCCGCGTCATTGGCTATGCTGAGTCATCTCTAACACAGGAATTTGTTGCAGAGATACAGCGCACTCACGCCTGCCAGGTCATGACACCTGAGCAGTTTTGTGTCTTGGCGGATCCATCGCAATTCCAGTACATAGTATCGTTAAATGTAGATTTTCCAGAACGTCGGGCTATCATTGATCAGATAGATCAACAGGATCTGGTCACAGTAATACATGACTCTGCCGTGATAGCCGATCAAACAACCATTGGTGGCGGCACTTTTGTTTTTCCATTCTGCAACATAGGCCTAGCGGCTACAGTGGGACGTCACTGTGTCCTGGCGGCCTACAGCATGATCGGACATCATGCACAGATTGGTCGCAACTGTGTGTTGCGACCGTCGGTGATCGTCACAGGCAAGAGTCAAGTAGGGGATCACTGTGTTTTTAATCTAAGATCAACAGTGACCAATCAGGTTCAGGTGGCTGATTCAGTCCAGGTACAGGCATTCAGCAATGTCATATGTGATGTGGATCAGCCAGGACGATATGCTGGTCGGCGAGCTAGAAAGATCACATAGATGCTGAAAAAAATCATTCCAATTACTACCTTTCCTGCGCAGGACCTCAAGGGAAAATACTGTCTCAGTCCATTTGTGCAGATCAATGTGGATGCCGACGGCTTTGTGGGTATCTGTGGTTGTTCTACCTGGCAACCTACCCGTATTGGCAACATATTTGATAACAACCTGGCTGACCTCTTGGCCGGGAGCATGGCCCAAAGCATACGGCAAAGCATCATAGATGGCACATATATCTACTGCGATCCAGACAAGTGCGGCATACTGAGAACCAATGGTCTCAACACTGTTGAAAACCTGTCGCCCGAGGTAGCCTGGGCAGTAGAGGATCCTGCTAGATTCCTGGTGCCACACTATATTACCTTGTCCATGGATCGCACCTGCAATCTCTGGTGCCCCAGTTGCAGACATACAGTGCTCAAAAACGATTACGAGACCAAGGAACGCCAAACACAACTATCGGCCATAGTGGCTCGCAATCTTTTTGGTACACCCACTGACCAGCGCATCGTATTGACCCTGGACACTGGCGGTGATCTTTTTGCCAGTGCATTTTTGTTAGATTTTTTGGCCAATATTCCCAGTAAAGATTTTCCAAATCTAGAGCTAGATATCTTGTCAAATGGTTTACTATGCGAGGATCGTTGGCACAGGATGGGCGACATGCAGGGTCATGTAAAAAAGATAACCATATCTTATGATGCCGCCACAGCTGAAACATATGAACAACTCAGACGTGGTGGCGCCTGGAGCAACATCATGCAGGCCATGCGCTGGCTACAGGACAAGAAGGCACAAAACGGAATGCAGTTCAATGCTCGTATGGTAGTACAGCGTGCCAACTACAAAGAGATGCGAGATTTTTATGATCTCAGCAAGGGCTTTGGTTGCGATTCGGTCCAGTTCCAACGCATAGTCAACTGGGGCACATTCACAACGGATCAGTTTGCCCAGATCGATGTGTACCACAAAGATTCCGATCTGTATGCAGATGCCATGGCTCAGCTCAAGTCTGTATCAGGATTACCAGATACTGAATTTTGGCACGGTATGCCAAAAATCTCTTGATTTCTATCAGGATGTGCTGTATAATATTTTATCAAAGGAGATTTACATGTCAAACAACAGAACTTTCAACACAGCAGAACAGGCCAAATTGACCCAGGTCATCAACGAAGGTATGCAGGTTACCTTGGAGATTGAAACACTTACCGGCGGTCTCAACGACACCATCAAGGCCATTGCCGAAGAACTAGACATCAAACCCAATATTCTCAAGAAGGCCATCAAGCTGGCACACAAGGCCGAGTTTGGTCGTGAACAACAAGATCATGAACTGTTGGAAACAATTTTGACCACAGTAGGCAAGACCTTATAAGTATTGTTTTCAACAAACAACGAGTCGTTCACGTTACGAACATGAATCAAGGTATGTGGGCCATAAGCCACAAGGAGAACGATGTATATTGATGCCTTATTTGATCGTGAACACGATCGCATACATGTGGTTGAGCGCAGAGATGGCGAGCGGAAGTATTGCGAGTATCCGGCCAACTACATTTTTTATTACGAAGACGGCAGAGGCAAGTTCCAAAGTATTTTTGGAACACCCGTCAGTAGATTCTCAACACGCAACAACAAGGAATTCCGTAAGGAACTCAAGATGCAGTCCAGCAAGCGACTGTTTGAGTCCGATATCAATCCGGTATTCCGTTGTCTAGAGGACAACTACAAGGGCCAAGATGCGCCTCGACTTAATGTGGCGTTTTTTGACATTGAGGTAGACTTCGATCCTGAGCGTGGATTCAGCAAGCCCGAAGATCCATTCAATCCCATAACAGCTATCTCAGTTTATCTACAGTGGCTAGAACAGTTGGTTACTCTGGTGGTTCCGCCTAAGCACATGAGCGAGGCCACTGCGCAGGAAATTGCCGGCGAGTTTGAAAACACCATCATCTTCCGCGACGAAGGTGAAATGTTAAAAACGTTCCTGGATCTAATCGAAGATGCTGATGCTATCTCGGGTTGGAATTCGGAGGGCTATGACATACCTTACACTGTGAATCGTGTGACCAGGGTGCTGAGCAAGGACGATACTAGACGTTTTTGTCTATGGAATCAGTATCCCAAGGGCCGTACATTTGAACGCTTTGGTGCTGAGAGTCAGACCTATGACCTGATCGGTCGTGTGCATATGGACTATATGCAACTGTATAGAAAATATACCTACGAAGAACGCCATAGCTATAGCCTAGATGCCATTGCCGAATACGAATTGCAAGAAAGCAAGACTGTGTTTGAAGGTACCTTGGATCAACTGTACAATCAAAACTTCAAGACCTTTATTGAGTACAACAGACAAGATACCATGATCTTGGCCAAGCTGGACCGGAAGTTAAAGTTCCTGGATCTGGCCAATACCTTGGCACATGAGAACACTGTGTTGCTACAAACCACCATGGGTGCTGTGGCTGTGACCGAACAGGCCATCATCAACGAAGCACACGAACGTGGCATGGTTGTGCCCAATCGCAAGGAACGTTACTCAGATGAGGATACTCAGGCTGCAGGTGCCTACGTGGCTTACCCACGCAAGGGCATACATGAATATGTAGGGTCCATAGACATCAACAGTCTTTATCCAAGTGCTATTCGTGCGCTTAACATGGGACCAGAAACCATTGTGGGACAACTGCGTCCCATCATGACTGACCGTTATATTGCTGACAAGATACGTTCTGGATCCAGCTTTGCGGCCGCATGGGAAGGACTGTTCGGCAGTTTAGAATACACCGCTGTGATGGAAATGCAGACCGGCACAGAGATCACCATTGACTGGCAAGACGGTGAGGAATCAGTTCACAGTGCGGCTGAAGTATGGAAGATCATATTTGACTCAAACCAGCCCTGGATGCTCAGTGCCAATGGCACAATCTTTACCTATGAAAAAGAAGGTATTATCCCTGGTTTGCTAAAACGCTGGTATGCAGAACGTAAAGAAATGCAGGCCAAACTAAAGGAATGTAAAAATGCAGAAGATGAAGAGTATTGGGACAAGCGTCAACTGGTTAAGAAAATTAACCTCAACAGTCTCTATGGTGCTATTCTTAATCCTGGTTGCCGTTTCTTTGACAAGCGTATTGGCCAATCCACAACTCTTACTGGTCGTGCGATTGCCCGTCACATGGATGCTTATGTAAACGAATGCATCACCGGCAAGTATGATCACGTGGGCGATGCCATTATCTATGGTGACACAGACTCCTGTTACTTTACTGCTTATCCTGTGCTGAAGGACGAGATCGAAAAGGGCAACATGACCTGGACTAGAGAAACAGCAGTTCAACTGTATAATTCGATTGCTGATCAAGTCAATGAGAGTTTTCCAGGCTTTATGGAACAGGCGTTCCATGTGCCGCGTGAAATGGGTAGTGTGATCCGGGGCGGTCGAGAGATTGTGGCTTCCAAGGGCCTGTTCATTACCAAGAAGCGTTATGCTGTCATGTATTACGACAAAGAGAACAAGCGTGTGGACACACACGGAAGCCCGGGCAAGGTCAAGGCCATGGGTCTGGACTTAAAGCGATCAGATACTCCCAAGGTAATCCAAGAGTTTTTAAGTGAGATCCTAAACGATGTCTTGATCGGTGCCACTAGAGAACAGATCATTGAAAAGATTCGCGAGTTCAAATACAAGTTCAAAGAGCGACCAGGTTGGGAAAAAGGATCACCCAAGCGTGTCAACAATCTAACCAAGTATGCCAAGGAAGAAGAACGCCTAGGCAAAGCCAACATGCCCGGACATGTGCGTGCCGCACTCAACTGGAACAACCTGCGTCGTATGAATAGCGACAAATACTCCATGCAGATTGTAGATGGCATGAAAACCATTGTGTGTAAACTAAAACAAAATCCCTTGGGCTGGACATCAATTGGCTATCCCACAGATGAACTACATCTACCACAATGGTTCAAAGATCTGCCATTTGACGATGGTGAGATGGAAGCTACCGTGGTAGATCAAAAACTAGACAACCTGTTGAGTGTATTGGACTGGGATCTGGCCGCGGCCACCAATACTGAAAACACATTCCAAGCCCTGTTTGAGTGGTAATATGAAACTGAGCCAACTGGTAACATTTCTCAATGAATTGGATCGTTTCTCCTCAGACAGCATCAGACAGTCTGCAGATACGCATTTAAGCAGAATAATAAGTGTGATACAGGCCCAACAGATAGGATTTTTTGAATCTAATGGAAAAAATCTTGCTGAAAAACTGTGTGACCACAAGCAAACTGTGTTTGACACCTTGGATAATTTCGAGTTGGATCTGGCAAACATAAGACAACGACTGCTGGAACGTATCACTGAAGAGGAAAAACCTTTGTTGCAACAGAGTTATCAGTGGTATGAATCACAAAATTCCATAATGCGAGGCTTTAACGAATATCAGTCTGATTTTTATAGAGACGACTACGGCATCCTTAGACGTGGCATGGATCGCAACGTGGAATCTACACGCAAGGATATGCTGGAAAACATAATGAGTCGCTTGCCCACTCCAGTGGAGAAAATTAGAGAACTACAGGAAGCACGTATCCGTCGTTACGCAGATCCTCGATATCCAGCCATGTTTATACATCCTGGCAAAAGTGACTTGATTCATCATATGGTCGCCAACGATCCGGTCTACATTGTAGACGAGCATTATGAACTGTTGGAGCCAGCCTTGAACAAGTTTCCCTATGCTTATCAAGGACGCCTACGCAAGTATGTGATACAGGAAGTGCCAGATCAAGAAATATTGGTATCAATACCCAAAAATCAATTTTTGGTATGTGTGGCCTACGACTTTTTCAACTACAAGCCTTTTGAGATTATACGACAATATCTAAATGAACTCTACACCAAGTTACGCCCTGGTGGTGTCCTGATCATGACCTTTAATGATTGCGATCGCCCTGAAGCTATCGAATTGGTTGAGCGAACTTCAGCCTGTTATACTCCGGGGCGCTTGATCCGTGGCATGGCTGAAAGTATTGGTTATACCAAGGAGTTTGAATTCAATGACGGTGGGCCTTGGACCTGGCTAGAGTTGCGAAAACCTGGGCTGATAAGCACGATCAAAGCCAATCAAGTCATGGCAAAAAAATTACCAAAGTAGTTGCAAAATCTAAATAACCCCTGTACAATACAACAAAGGAGATGTAAACATGAGAGACCATTTATTAGACTTAGTAGAACACACGCATGATCTGGGCGTTATTGACCTGGTCAAGATCACCGGTACTGATACCGAAACACAGATCTTCGGCGTGGCCGAAGATCGCAGCGTGGTATTAAACGGCGCATTTGCTGGACCTGTGGCCGACTTTATTGGCCTGTTCGGTATGCCAAATCTCAGCAAACTGAAAGTATTATTAAATCTGCAGGAATACAAGGAAGGTGCTGATTTGAGTCTTACACGCAAGTCCACAGGAGAACCTGACGGAATCGCCTTTAAGAATGCCACCGGTGACTTCAAAAACAATTATCGCTTTATGGCTTCAGAAATTGTCACAGAAAAAGCCAAGGATGTAAAATTCAAAGGTGTCAACTGGCATGTGGAATTTGAGCCCACAGTGGCCGCTATCCAGCGTCTTAAAATGCAGGCGCAGGCCAACAGCGAAGAAGTCAACTTCCAAGTCAAGACCGAAAACGGCGACTTGAAGTTTTTCTTTGGTGATCATTCAACCCATGCAGGAAACTTTGTGTTTCATCCTGGAGTAACTGGTACACTCAAGCGTTCATGGTCATGGCCAATCAAACAGGTCATCAGCATCTTGGATCTAACCGGCGACAAGGTATTCAAGATCAGTGATGACGGTGCAGCACAGATCACTGTAGATTCTGGTGTAGCTGTTTACAACTATATCTTGCCAGCACAGACCAAGTGATACAAGACAATCTCACAGCCAAGCAGAACGATTACGCTGTATTCTTGCCAGCAATCAGTGGATTCTATGCTACCTTTGTAGGCAAACAGCGTGATCCTGTAAACGGTCCTTATGTGGATCCGGCACGCATGCCTACAGGTATTCCGGACATGGAACAGATGAACTGGCTCAATGCTCAAAAGGGCCTGTTCCCATACCGATGGTCGTTATATTCAGGTGGACATGCCAATCTAGATCTTACCAAACAGGACTGGTCTGAGGACATGGTACGCAATCGAGACCCCAATACGCTTATGTTGGGCGACTCGGGTGGATTCCAGATCGCCAAGGGCCTGTGGGAAGGAGACTGGAAGGCCGGTTCTGGTTGCGCCAAGGCCGAAGCCAAACGCCGAGCAGTCTTGACCTGGTTGGATAGCGTCAGCAACTACTGTATGACACTCGATATTCCAACCTGGGTGATACATGATCAAAAGGCTTCAGATGCTTGTAAAATTAAAACTCTACAGCAGGCCATTGATGCTACCAAGTTCAACAACGAATATTTCATGGCCAACCGTAAGGGCAAGGCCAATGGCGGCACCAAGATCCTAAACGTGTTGCAGGGCGACAATCATCGCAATGCCGATGACTGGTACGACATCATGAAAGAGTATTGTGATCCTGTGAAATATCCTGACACACACTTTGATGGTTGGGCCATGGGCGGACAAAACATGTGTGATGTACACTTGATCTTGCGCAGACTTGTGGCCTTGCGCCACGATGGATTCTTGAAGGAAGGCATACATGATTGGATGCACTTCTTGGGCACGTCAAAATTGGAGTGGGCGGTGTTGTTGACCGATATACAACGTGCTATACGCAAGTATGTGAATCCTAGTTTCACTATCAGCTTTGACTGTGCAAGTCCGTTCCTGGCCACTGCCAACGGACAGGTATATCATCATATTGATCTTCCACACGAAGGCAAATGGTGCTATAGAATGAGCCCTATTGTGGACGACAAAAAGTATGCTACCGATACCCGTCCCTACAGAGATGCAGTTTTACAAGACGGACTGTTGGACACCAAAAAAGATGGAAAAGTTATTCCTGGTCACTTTGACGAAAGTCCAATTAGTAAACATTTGTTGATGAAGGACATCTGCATTTACAAGGCAGGAGTTCCAAAAGCCGGTGTCGTGATCACTGAAGATAATTTCCAAGATCCAACACTGTATGATGTGTTGCCCGATGTAAACAAAAATGGCAAATGGGGCAAGACATCGTGGGACAGTTTCAGCTATGCGCTACTAATGGGTCACAATGTTTGGATGCACATTGAAGCGGTACAACGTGCCAACAGAGAATACGATGCCGGCAAGTATCCCTACATGATGCGCAACGAAAACGGCGATCACGAGTACTTCCATGATATTGTTGACAGCATATTTGCTACAGCAGATAGAGCAGAAGCCGAAGCCATCATCGAAAAGTATGATCGTTACTGGATGGACATCATTGGCACAAGAGGCTTCAAAGGCAAGAAGGCCAAGAGTGGTCGTCCCATGTTTAATCTGTTGTTTGAGGAAGCGGATACATCAGATGACCGTAACGAGGACGAAGTAGAATTAGATCAATCAAAACTAGATAATTTGGAGGCTGCATGACCTGGGAACGTCGCATTAAACATTTGGAAGAAGCACACCATGTGTTGGACAAGCGCATAGATGGTTTGGAGAAAACTGGTGTATTTGATGATGTGGAACTGAACGATTTGAAGAAACAACGGTTGCAATTAAAGCGACAAATTGTTACACTTAAACAAGATCACGCTCCCGAAACCTATTACAATACCGAACAAAATGATTAGAGCCGGACACCAAGAAGTCAGTTTCTTTACCGGAACCGAAGTGGAACACACTCCGGCATTTGGCAAGAGGACTTTGTTTGTGGTGGGTCTACAGGATCCACAAATTGTTTTGCAAGAAGCCAAGAACAATGACTGCGAGCATGTCTATTTTGGTGCTAATCAAAGTTTTCCAGCACTAGATAAAAATGATGCCGATGGTTGGCGCGATTGGGAAGTCATGGTGCAGGACTGCCTAGAGGCTGGCTGGTTCTGCACACTGGATTTGGATCTGGCGCAGGCTGAAGGCCTGTTGGAAAGCGGTCTAGTTGAATTCCATAACTTTATACCCATGATCTCGGTCAAACTACCATACATCAAACAGTTTGGTTATAATGCTGTGATCAAAATTGACGACAAAGATTTTAACGCAACAAACCCAGGTGTGTGGTGTCACAGCCTGCACGATTTACAAAATCGAGATCTGTTCACCGACT
>Ga0208498_1000252_pt1 | contig 22396 bp, 20 predicted proteins | sample CryBogCBE12Aug09_FD_185502 | JGI IMG/M metagenome (GOLD analysis project Ga0208498, IMG submission 185502) | Freshwater microbial communities from Crystal Bog, Wisconsin, USA - CBE12Aug09 (SPAdes) (version 2) | ecosystem: Environmental > Aquatic > Freshwater > Lake | place: Crystal Bog... | reverse complement strand
TAAGGCTGGAAAGACTGTTAAGTATGTTATTCCTTCAGATGCAGTCATCAAGGGAACTCCATACATCATGGCTATCCCATTCAACGCTCCACACCCAGCTGCTGCTCGCCTCTGGACAGAGTTCCTCTACTCAGAGAACAAGGGCAAGGGTTCAATGGATCTTGGCTCAACTAAGGGTATGTCAGGTTCAAAGATCTTTGCAGCAATCAACGGCGGACAGAACATCTGGATCGCAGGCGGCGCACTTCCAATCGAGTACGACGCAATGGTTGCGAAGAAGACAAATGCAACAGCACCAGCTGGTTATGAAATCCCAGCAGGCACGAAGATCGTGACACCAACTCCTGCAGAACAGGATGCGGCGAAGACTCTTCTTAAGGCACAGTGGCCAGCAATCGCTGGTAACTAGTCTTAATCCTGGTTACTAACTGAATATATGGGAGTAGTGAAAGCACATTCTCGAGTTCGCTCGAGCGGCCGAGGGACCGGCGTGCTTCCGCTACTCCCATTTTTCATCTTCACCGGCTTCTTCCTCATCTGGCCGGTTATCGCAGTAACGCTTCGAAGCTTTCATGGCAACAAAAATGAATGGACCTTGGCAAACTATCGCCCCATTCTCAAGAGTGGTCCATACCTGCATGCATTTGTTGTATCACTCAAACTCTCCATTGTGACATCGATTATTGGTTCAATCCTTGGCGCATTCTTCGCTTATGTGATCGTGAAGTATGCACATGGAAAATTTGGCGCAGTCATTGATTCTGTTTCGGCAGTCTTCGCGAACTCTGGCGGAGTTCCACTCGCATTTATGTTTGTCGCAGCTTTTGGTACCGAAGGAATTGTGACCACTGTCCTTAAATCATTCGGCTGGGATATCTATGCCGGACACTTCACGATCTTCTCGTTCACTGGCGTTGTGATGGTCTACTCGTTCTTCCAAGTCCCACTGATGGTCTTGGTCTTTAAGCCTGCGATCGCTGGCATGCGTCGCGAGTGGGAAGAGGCGAGCATCAATCTCGGAGCTTCTCCTGCTACCTATTGGCGCAGAGTCGGCATTCCGATCCTCACGCCATCCTTTATCGGCGCCTTTTTCTTGCTCTTTGCTGGCGGGTTCTCGGCATATGCGACTGCTCGAGCGCTCACTGTGGGCACTGTGCCGCTTGTACCGATCATTATTGGAACGCTTGTCGACGGCAATGTGATCTCTGATCAAGCAAATCTAGGCGATGCTCTCGCAGTCGGAATGATTGTGGTCGCAACAATTGCGATGGCTGGCTATATAGCAGCTCAACTCAAGGCGGCGAAATGGCGGAGCCAATGAAGAAGTTCAGCCTTAAATGGCCGCTCATTACGGTTTCATCTCTATTGGCGATCCTCATCTTTGTCATTCCGCTGTATGGTGCATCTGTCTATAGCTTTAAAGGGACGGGCGGCAAGGGTCACTCATGGGTCAATTACCAATGGCTGATCCACGCTGATGGTTTCTATCCCAGCCTCTTCACATCATTGAAGCTTGCAGTACTTGCCGGCGCTCTCAATCTGATCTTGATGGTCCCGACAATGGTCTATCTGAATCTGAAGGGGCAACGCTATAAATCACTCGTTGATTTTCTCTGCATCTTGCCATTGATCATCCCAGTCGTCTCGCTCGCAATTGGTGCCCAGGTCGCAATGCCATCGATCTTGCAAAACACTCAATATGAACTCGTATTCTTCTTTGTCATCATCGCCCTTCCTTACACATATCGCGCACTAGATACTTCCCTTCAGACGGTCGCACTAAAAACCTTAGTTGAAGCATCGAGAAGTTTGGGAGCATCATGGACTCGCACAATTATCCGCGTCATCGTGCCAGCGATCCGCAGCGGTATTACTGGCGCACTCTTTTTGACATTTGCATTATCGATCGGCGAGTACACGATTACATCGCTCTTGCATTGGGAGACATTTCCGACGTGGACTGTTGTCGCAGCACAACAGAACATTCTGGGTGCTATTGCGATCTCTGTCTTTAGTTTTGTAGGGGCTATTGCGCTCCTTTCAACGATCGCGCTCTTCTCCAAGAAGGGTGCGCAACGAGTAGAGGTGGATGAATGAGTAAGAAAGATCGTGCAAGCAGCACTCTTGAACTCCGCGGCATTAGCCGCCATTTCGGGTCGGTAAAGGCGCTTGATGGCCTAGATCTCGTTCTTGAACCAGGGGAGCTCGTCGCCCTGCTCGGACCATCAGGGTGCGGTAAGACCACTGCGCTTCGTATCGTGGCTGGATTAGAGGTCGCCACTTCAGGCGAATTGCTCGTCAATGGCGTTGGCTACAACGAGACCCCAGCGAACGAGCGCGATATGGGCATGGTCTTCCAGTCTTACTCACTCTTTCCAAACCTCACCGTCTCAGAGAATATTGAATATGGCTTGCGGGCTCGTAAAGTTGATTCAGATAAGCGGGCAAAGAAGATCGCAGAGATGCTTGAGCTTGTCGCACTGGAGAGCAAGGCGAAGGCCTATCCACATCAACTCTCTGGTGGTCAACAACAACGCGTTGCCCTGGCTCGTGCCTTGGCTATTCAACCGCGTGTTCTACTCCTTGATGAACCACTCTCTGCACTTGATGCGCAAGTTCGCGGTCAGATCCGTGAAGAGATCCGTCGTATTCAACTGGAGCTCGGTATTACGACTCTCTTTGTTACTCACGATCAAGAGGAAGCGATGGCAATCTCGGATCGCGTTGGTGTAATGAGCCATGGCAAGTTAGAACAAATTGATAAGCCAATCGCGCTTTACAACGCTCCGGCAACACCATTCGTTGCATCATTTGTTGGTCTTGCTAATCGCATTCCAGCAGAGATCACTGCAAAGGGCAAAGCCCGCGTACTGAATCAAAAGGTAAATATTCTTGAGAGCGCTGAATCATTTGCTGAAGGATCAAAGGTCAATGTGATTATCCGTCCAGAGGCGTTGGAGCTCGTATCAGAGTCAGATGCTGATGCGACTCGTGGAATCGTGGCACTTAAGTCATTCCTTGGGCCAATGACAAAGGTAGGAATAGCTGTTGAAGGTGCGCCTCTCATCCATCTCAATATCGCAAGCCGTGATGTGCGCAAGCTGGAAATCGGCGACAAAGTTGCCTTCAAGATCGCAAGTGACGAGGTAATGGCAGAACGTGTCTGATTCACGTAATCGTCGCATCGTTCGCGGTGCCCCAAATGAGCTTGGCTGGGTCGAACTCGAAGAAGCCCCTGGTGAAGCGCTGATTGGTGTTGCTCCATCAGCTGATGCCCAACCGCTTCTCACCTTTATCCATATCTCTGATTTCCATATTTGTGATGCTCAATCGCCTGCACGCGTGGAGTTGATGGATCGGTTTGCTGATCCGCATCATCCGATGTCTGAAATGGTGCCCTTTGTTGGCGCCTATCGAGCGCAAGAGATCCTCACAACACAGACGCTTGAGTCGATGATTCGTACTGTTAATTCGATTAAGCGCGGCGTTTACTCTGATCGGGCCGTGGATTTCGTGCTTGCGACTGGCGATGTCACCGATAACGCCCAAGCAAATGAACTTGATTGGTACTTCACGCTTATGGAAGGTGGCAAAGTCCACCCCGATAGTGGCGACCTCGATCATTGGGAGGGCGTGGCTCAACGCGACCCAGAAAAATACGACCCTTCATATTGGAACCCTGAAGGAACGCCTGCTGGCTGCGAAGATGATTTTCCACGTTCGCTCTATGGCTTCCCAGTCATCCGCGGATTAACTCATGCAGTGCGCCAACAATTCCAAGCGACCGGATTAGTTCATAAGTGGTTTGCAACGCATGGAAACCATGATGCCCTTCTACAAGGCACGGTGCCACCTAATGCCGAACTTGTCGGAATTGCAACGGGCGATAAGCGATTGACAGCACTTGCTCCTGATATCGATCTCACTCAAGTATTTGGTGGTTGGACCATGGTTGGCCCGGCGGGATATGTAAGCCCTAATGGTGGAACATTCCGCGAACAGAATTCAGATGAGCGCCGTCGCTTTAATGAACCATCTGATTGGGCAAAGTTGCATCTCCAGTGTCTTGATAAGGGGCATGATGGACATGGACTCTCTCAAGCAAACGCTGATGCTGGAACCAAATATTGGTATCGCGATATCAATGAGTTCCGGTTGATCTCACTCGACACCGTGAATATCAATGGTGGGTGGCAGGGTTCATTGGATGAAACCCAATTCACGTGGCTCAAAGATTTATTGAATGATTCAACCGATAAGAAAGTAATCCTCTTCTCGCATCATCCACTCCATAGTCTCTTCAACGATTACGCACCTGAGGGTGCAGAGCGCAGAGTTGCACGCGAAGAGTTGGAAGAAGAGCTCTTACAACACAGCGAAATTATTGCCTGGTTTGCCGGACACGATCACGATAATCGAGTGCGCTACATCGGAACTGAAGGCGTCAACGGCTTCTGGCATATCTTGACTGCATCACTGATTGATTGGCCGCAACAAGGTCGCGTCGTTGAAATCCTTCAAGATGGGGATGAGATCGTTATCGCGACTTCTGTCATTGATCATGAGAGCCCGATTGATCTAGCTGTGGCGACCGCGGAGTTGGCCGATCCGGTAAATCTTGCTGGCATCTCTCGAGTCTTGTCGGCTAACCACTGGCAGCGCCGAAAGCAGAACGAGTATTTCAATGAGCTCGCCGCCGGAGAACCCGCCGATCGAAACCGCTTTCTGCGCCTCACCCGGAGTTTTTAGGGGTTAATTCTCGGGGTTATAGAGGCAAATCTCACCCTTTGCCATGATTAAGGGGTGAGAAAAATCGAGCCACTGCCGGGGGTCTCTCTCGCCCGTCTCACCCCACCACCCGCGATCCCAGAATTCCTCTTCCGTCAGAGGTTGATCGAGCGATTGAATCGGCCGGCACCTCGTGCCAACTTTATTGTCGCACCAGGTGGGTTTGGTAAAACTGTTCTCGCATCGCAATGGGCGGCGCAAATTGATGGTCCAACTTTTTGGTATTCGATCGACACCCACGATGGTGCTCGCGATTCTTTCTTCCACATCATTCAAGGTCTGCGCATGGCAATACCAGGGATTGCGCCGTGGGCTGAGGATTACATCAGCGAGGAGTTCGACTATCTCGATCTCACAAAGAGACTTGCCAATGAATTAGGCGAAGTGGGCAAGACGGTGAATCTCATCTGGGATGGCGCTGATAACTTCAGTCCGGAATTCACTCCCGCGCTACACCTCTTTGCTGAAATTGCACCGTTGAATCTTCGAACACTCTCGATCCGAAGCTCTATACCAAATCAAACCTTCTCTCGCGCTGCAAAATTAAGTGCACTGGAATTTCTCACTCCTGCAGATATGAGTTTTGATGATCTCGAGATGAAAAATCTCCTGGCACAACATGATTTAGATTATGACGATCCGAAAATAAAGAATAAGTTTGATGGAGTACACGGCTGGCCTGCTGGCGTTCAGATTATCCTCAATCAAATTCGCTCTGGAAATCCCTCCCAGCTCACATCACTTAATGATGAAGTCATTATTACCTCAACGGTTAACTCACTTTCAAACAGAGATCGCGAATATTTAGAGCGGTTAGTCTTCTTGAATGAGATCACTCTTGATCTTGCCCAACGGTTGCATCAAATTGCGATGCCTATGGCGGAGGATCACCCACTACTACGCCTCGCTCACAAAGGTGCATTCGTAACAGAGACCCGAAATGGCCTCTTTGCCATGAACTCCATGATTCGTCAGGAGTTACTCCGCCGCCTCTCATTGGACCAGAATAAATTTAAAGAGTTCGCGACTGCGACAGCTGACCTCTATGAGGCCGAAGGTGACCCTGTGAGAGCCATTGAAGTTCTCTCGTTGTCGGGCGATGAAGAACAAGTCGTTCGCAAGGCTTATTTCTATATGTCTCGAATCATCAATGGTGGCGATGCCAAGTTGTTAAGGTCTTGGGGGCATCGAATTGCGCCTTTGCTCAATCTCGGGGGCACTTCGGCACTGAACGAGATTGTGCTCGATGCATATGCCGATCTCCTCACCGGAAATAACCAAGGGGTCCTGGCCCATTGCATCGCTCTTGAAAATGGAATTTCTAAACTCGATGACCCACATATGTATGTCATCGAAATATGGGGCTTACGCGCACGGGCTTCCTTTAATTTAGGTAACTTCTCTGAAGTTATTCGAATAGCTGATGAAATGATGAACTCTCCTTATACTCAAGAGAGTTATGGAGCTGTAAATATTCGGGTAACAAACGTTCTCCGTATGGCAGTAGCTGCCTCATTTTTACGTGAAGATTATGATGCAACGATTTACCAAACCAATCTCATTCCACGATCAGATGATCCTTTGGTTAACTCCATCATCATTCCTGCGACCCAGGCTCTTACTGCGTTAGCGGAGGGCAGATATAAGCGAGCTTTTGAGTATGCAAATGCTGCACTTACTTCATCTAATCGACTTAATGTTGTTGGCGTCTACTCATCATTTGATGCCGTATATGTCATCGCAGATTACTTCCGCGAATCTGGCCAAGAAGATTTGGCACTTGAGTTACTTGATACGTATATTGAACGTGCGCAAACGCACGGAGTCTGGTCGTGGTATGCGGCGCTTATGGGGAAGAAGGCGTTGGTAAAGAGCCAACTTGGAAAAGTGAATGAAGCGCTCATTACTCTACGAAAAGCGCGAGAGAGCCTTGCCGATACCTCCTTTGATCCGGAGATCTTTAGAATTCTCGATGAACAAGAGCTCCTCGTTCGAGTGAAACTTGTGGACACAGAGAGAATCGGCGAACTGCTCTATCGACTTCCACAGACGGCTACTCCACAAGCCTTCAGCTTCGCCTATGCGGCACTCAAAAGCCCAGGAGGTGCGAAGGCTTTGCTCGAGTCTTATCCCGTTAACACCCCGCGTCTGGCGCTCAATAAAGAACTCATCTCAGCCGAGGTATTTAAAGAGAATCCAAAAGTCGCCATGGTTCACCTTGATAAGGCGACGGAGATAGCGATGGCGAACGGGGCACGCTATATCTTCTTAAATCAGTCAGAGGAGGTTCAAAATCATCTTCTAACTTTGGCTGGAGTAAAACCAACGGCGTACATGGAGCAATTAGCCTCAGCAATTCGTAAAGGCCAGACTGGTTCTGCCCGTGACCAGATGGGACTTTCTGAGCCACTCACCAAGCGAGAGATCGATATCTTGCGCCGCTTATCATCGGGGCTGCCCATCACTCAGATTGCGGCAACTCTCCATATCTCTCACAACACAATCAAGACTCACCTCAAGAGCGTCTATCGCAAGCTCAATGTTGAATCACGCTCCGAAGCTGTGGAGCGTGGCAAAGAACTACTCCTGATTTAAGGAGCGTGCGGATATTCCCCCATAAAAGTCTTTGATAATCGCCAGGGCAAGCTCTGGCTTATCTTTCATCACTGAATGAGTGGCCCCTGGGACGATTGCCAGATCGGCATCAGCGAGTGATTCATAGAGATCGACGGTGTGGTGGTTGCTAAATGGTTCAACTTCACCGGCCATCACTAAAACAGGGCATTGAATCTTTGCGAGATCGCTCTTTGTGAGGTTTGGCTCGCTCTTCCACACATCCATCGCTTTTTGGATAATTCCTTTTTGTGCGCTCGGATCATCAGGTGAGAGCTCGGCGAACTCTGCCGCATCTTCTTCCGAGATCATAATTTCGCCATCAAATTCATCGCTCGCAAAGCCGGCATCCCAGTGGTAATTACCACCGATAGAGACTATTGATTTCACTAAATCAGGGCGCTTGATCGCAACCATCAACGAGATGATTGCACCGTCGCTATGGCCGATCATATGTGTTGGTTCTTTGATGACATCTTCAATATAAGCGATCGCTTCTTCAGTTTGAAAATCAAAGTGATAGAAGCCGGGGCGAATTCCAGTGCGACCATGCGCAGTTCGATCATACGAGTAGAGGTGGTGATCGTGTTCAACTGCCGGAAGGATGGTCCAATCCCAACGATGTGATGCGCTTAGCCCACCATGCAGTGAGAGAAGTGGTTCACCGTTATTAGGAAATTCATTCGACCAGACCTGATGGCCACGAAGGTCGATATAGCCCATGAATGAACTCTGTTGTATTAGAGCGAATCCATGATGTGGCGATTTCCACGATCAAAGGTGAGATAGTTCCAGGTCCAGTCGGCGATAGTGCCAATGCGCTTCTGGCCACCCATCAAGTAGAAGACGTGAAGGAAGAGCCAGGCAAACCAGGCAATAGGTCCCCACAAACGAATTCCCTTAACTTGAACAACGGCCTTGTGGCGACCAATCGTTGCCATCGAGCCCTTATCTACATATTTAAATTTCTGAACACCTTTACCTTTAGCTAAGCGCTTGATCTGCTTTGCAACGAAGGTACCTTGCTGCATCGCAACAGGAGCGACCATCGGTAGTGGACGACCATTCTCGCCAATGACGCCAGCGTTATCGCCTACGCCCCAGACATATGGGTAGTTCTGAACCTGGCAGGTTGGCTCGCAGGCGAGACGATTGCCCTTGACTGGCAGCGATAAATCATTGATAGCCGGTGCACCTTTAACTCCAGCCGCCCAGACAACGACCTCTGACGTGATCTCGCCACCATTAGCGAGAGAGGTCTTACGCCACTCGAGCTTCTTAACGGCGGTATTCACCATAACCTTGACGCCCATATTTTCAAGCTGGCGCATGGTCTTTTCAGAGAGACCAGGAGTGAACATCGGAAGTAGTCGTGGACCAGCTTCGAGGAGGTAGATATCGATGTGCTTTGAGGCGTGATAGTGATCGTGGCGCAATGGTCCCTTGATGAGTTCGGCTAGTGAGCCAGCCATCTCAACACCAGTTGGTCCACCACCAACAACGACGATGGAAAGTCGTGTGTCATCTTCAAAGCGAGCAAGATCTTCGAAGCGACGCATGATCTCAGAACGAATAGCGAGAGCTTCATGGATGCTCTTCATGCCAAGTGCAAACTCTTCAACGCCTGGGATTCCAAAATCAGTTGTGGCAGAACCCATTGAAACAATGAGGTGGTCGAAGTGCAGTACTTCAGATGAATCGAGTTTGACGGTCTTGTTCTTGTGGTCAACAGAGATAGGTGTTCCCATGCGGAACTTCGCACCAGATTTACGGAGCGCACCGCGGATCGGATATGCGATGTGGTCTGCAGCAAGTGATGCGGTTGATACCTGATAGAGAAGAGGAAGGAAGGTCTGGTAGTTGTGGCGATCGACCACGGTTACATCTGCTGAGTTGCCGAGTTCGCGAGCTGCATTGAGGCCACCAAAACCGGCTCCGAGAATGACGACCCTTGGCTTGCTCTTTCCAACAGTTGCAGACATCAGATAATCCTCTTTTTAACGGTTTTGATCGTGAAATTTTCTGGTGGTTAAGTCGCTTATTCTACTGATTTGGCGCTCATCACCAATTCCAACGTAGACCGATACGGTCGATAACTAGCCGGTAAGTTGGATGGATCACATGAAATCTTGGTAAATAGGGCGGGCGGATCGCGAAATCACTGAAAAAGTCAGCCCTCCGCCATAAGATCGGCACATGGAAAATCAGGCGCTACAGAGTGAGGAAGCTGCATCTGCGCAGGCCCTCACCGAGCTCGAAGTTCGTATCTTGGATTTCGAACGCCAATGGTGGCGCTATGCCGGCGCGAAGGAATCTGCGATCAAGGAGCTCTTCGACCTGACCCCTCCTTCGTACTACCAACTCCTCAACAATCTCATCGATCGAGATGATGCGCTCCTCGCTCAACCAATGCTCGTCAAGCGCCTGCGCCGACTCCGTGAAGCGCGCACAACCCAGCGCACCGCTGGCTTCTCTCTCTAATTTCTTTATACTTTAAGGGTCATGGAAACCGGCAGTAGTAGCCAACTCTCGCTCGATATCGGGCTCGTCCTGGTCTTTATCCTTCTCGCTGGAATCTTCGTAGCAGCTGAGATTGCACTTATCTCGCTCCGTGAATCTCAAATTCGCCAACTCGAATCGACCGGTAAGCGCGGTGCTCGAGTCGCTGATCTCGCCAAGAATCCAAATCGCTTTCTCGCTGCTGCTCAAGTTGGTGTGACCTTCTGCGGCTTTCTCTCTGCTGCCCTTGGTGCTGATCGCATCGGAACTGATTTCGTTATTCCGCAATTAGAGAAATGGGGAATGAGTCATGGCCTCGCGACCTTCTTCTCTCTTGTTGGCCTCACAACGATCATCGCGTACATCTCGCTCGTCTTTGGTGAGCTCGTCCCGAAGCGATTAGCGCTCTATCGGACCGAGCAGATTGCGCTCGCTGCCGCTCCTATTATTGATCGCATTGCTCGCATCTTTGCGCCGACAATCTGGTTGTTATCCAAATCAACAGATACCATCGTCAAACTCTTTGGAATTAAGCCAGAAGAAGTGCGCGGCCAGATCTCAGAATCTGAGCTCGTCGATTTAGTTACTGGCCACAATGCGCTCACCGTTGAAGAACGCGATATTTTGGAAGATGTCTTCAATGCCGGCGACCTCTCACTTCACGAGATCATGGTCCCTCGTATCGAAGTTGATTTTCTCGATGTCGCTCTCACTATTGCAGAAGCGAAGAAATTTGCGATTGAGACTGCTCATTCACGCTATCCAGTAACTCGCGGATCAAGTGATGAAGTTATTGGCTTCTTGCATATTCGAGATCTCCTCAAATTAGGGGAGAGTGATTCAACAAAGAGCATTCTCGAATATATGCGTCCGATTGTTTATCTGCCAGGAACTAAGGGTGTTCTACCTGCTCTCACTGAGATGCGTAGCAAGCGATCGCATATCGCAGTTGTCTTAGATGAGTACGGTGGCACCGATGGCATTGTCACTCTCGAAGATCTCGTTGAATGTTTCGTCGGCGATATCCACGATGAATACGACGCGGTAATTGGTGAGGTCACTGCGCAATCCAAGGTCGGAGACTTTGAGGTCGATGCCTTGATCTCACTCGAAGATCTCTACGAACAGACCGAGATCGCTCTGCCAGAAGGCCCTTATGAGACTGCGGGTGGCTTCGTGATGCACTCTTTAGGCCGCATTCCCGAGCCCCATGATCTCGTGGAAATCCCTGGAATTAAGGTGACCGTACTGACCGTCGAAGGTAAGCGCGCCGGTCAATTACTGATCTCGCGGAGTGAATGGAAAGATACCTCCCATGAGTAAGGCACGCGCACTCTCCGGTATCCAGCCAACCAGTGGCTCTTTTCACCTTGGAAATTATTTGGGTGCAGTTCGCCAGTGGGTAGAACTCCAAGATTCCCACGATACTTATTACTGCGTTGTAGACCTTCACTCTCTGACATCTGGTGTCGATCCAGTCAAGCTCCGTGAATCGACGCTTGCATCAGTGGCACAGTTGATTGCGCTTGGAATTGATCCAGAGAAGTCAACGCTCTTTATTCAATCTCATGTTCATGCCCATAACCAACTTGGTTGGGTCATGGAATGTCTCACTGGCTTTGGTGAAGCATCACGTATGACCCAGTTCAAAGATAAGTCAGCAAAGAGTGGCAGCGACCGTACCGTTGTCGGACTCTTTACTTATCCGATGTTGATGGCTGCAGATATCTTGCTCTACCAACCACAGTATGTTCCGGTCGGTGAAGATCAACGTCAACATATTGAACTCGCTCGCGACCTGGCGATTCGTTTTAACTCTACCTACAAAGATATTTTTAAAGTTCCAGAGGGATATATCCTCAAAGCTGGCGCAAAGATCTATGACCTCCAAGATCCAACATCGAAGATGTCTAAATCAGCAGAGTCAGCATCAGGGTTGATCGAACTCCTTGATTCATCAACAGCAAATACCAAGAAGATTAAGAGCGCCACAACCGATGCTGGTCGCGAAGTGAAATTTGATAGCGTCAACAAGCCGGGTATCTCAAACCTGCTCACGATCCACTCGGCGCTCTCAGGTCGATCTATTGCCGAACTAGAAACTGAGTTTGATGGCAAGGGTTATGGTGATTTCAAAGGCGCCGTTGCAGAAGTTGTTACTTCACACCTCGATCCGATTCGCGAACGCACCAATGAACTCCTTCAAGATAAGGGTGAACTCACTCGCTTGCTGAAGATCGGAGCCGAGAAGGCAGCTGCTGTCGCGGATGAGACGGTCCGCCTTGCCTACGATGCCTTGGGGTTGATTCCACGTGGCTAGCCGTCGTTGGCTTATCCCGATAACTGCTGCCATCGCTCTCCTCTTTGCCTCTGTTTCACCAGTCCAAGCCGCTTCATCAGTAAAGATCGCTATTGCCTACGATGTTGGTGGCCGTGGCGATCGATCAGAGAATGATGCAGTAGCCATGGGAGTGGATCTAGCCAAGAAGAATCTCAAACTTACTGCGCTCGATATTCGCGAGATGGTGACTGATGGCAGCGAGAAGGATCGAAGCCGACGTCTACGTTTTCTTGCTAATGCCGGTTATTCAACGATCATTGCAGTGGGAAGCGGCTATGAAAAAGCAGTAAGTACTGTGAGCTTGGAATTTCCAGATCTCAACTTTGCCATCATTGATAATGGCAATATCTCAAATCTCAATGTGGAATCACTCATCTTCGATACACAGCAAGGGGCGTATCTTGCTGGTGTGCTAGCTGCCAGTGCGAGCAAGAGCAATAAAGTCGGTTTCTTAGGCGATGTCACCTTTGTTACCTCACCAGCCCAAGCTGCAGCATTTACACAAGGTGCGAAGTCGATCAAACCAAAGATCTCAGTTGTGGTGAATATTCCAGTAACGAACTCTCCAGCAACTGGTGTTGCAACTATGCATAGTGCAGGCGTTGATGTGCTCTACTCAAATTGGATTACGAATTCATCACTCTTAGATTCAGTGATCGCGCTCAATACTAAGAAAGAGCCATTGAAACTTATTGGGGTGCTTCCTGATCAATATTGGCTTCAATCATCACGTTCTAAAGGAATTCTCATAGGGGCATTTACCAAGCATCTCGAATCTGCGGCTTACGATGCGATTTGGTATGCGACCAAAGGCCAAACATTAGGCGATGTGCTCTCAACCAATCCAAATATTTATGGAAAACTCTATTCAGTCAATGAGGCTGGAATTGGAATGGCGCTGACTGGTGAAGGTCAGGCTTACTCCGCGGTCATTAAATCAGTCAGCTCACTTCTCAAAGCAGGCAAAGTTAAGATTGCTTCATTCTGAGGCGCGCAGAGTTCGATATAACACTTCATCTTCGCCTCAGTTCCACTTGGGCGAATAATCACGCGTAAATTCGGACCAAACCAGTAGCGCAGACCATTTGTCGGAGGTAGGCCATCGGTTGGGCGCTCAAGATCATCTGCTTGCGTGAGGGCGAAGCCACCGATCGATTGTGGTGGGTTCTTTCGCAGACGAGCGAGCAAGGTATCAACCTGAGCGATGCTATTGACGCGAATAGAGATCTGTTCAGTCGCATGGAAGCCATAGGTAGACCAGATCTCATCGAGGTAGTCAGCCATCGTTCGGCCCTCAGCCTTTAATTCACCAGCACATTGGGCGATCATCAACGCTGCAGAGATGCCATCTTTATCGTTCACGCTCAGCGCATCGACCGCATAGCCGAGCGCTTCTTCATAGCCAAAGCGAAGGTTAGGAATCTTTGCCAACCATTTGAATCCAGTAAGAGTCTCGTGGAATTCGATGCCATGTTTATCTGCAATCTTCTTCAAGATAGAAGATGAGACGATGGAGTTTCCAAAGGCCTTGCCGTTAGTTGAATCCTTCATAGTCGTCGAGATGTAGTGGCCCAAGATTGCCCCTACTTCATCACCGCGGAGCATTCGCCAACCAGTAGCCGGATCATTGATTGCTGCGGCACAGCGATCAGCATCCGGATCATTAGCGATGACGATATCGGCCTCAATCTTTCGCGCTAATGCGAGTGAGAGATCAATGGCACCTGGTTCCTCTGGATTAGGAAATGCAACGGTTGGGAAAGCTGGATCAGGTAACTTCTGTTCTTCGACAAAGTGAATCTCGGAGAAACCGGCGGCCTTAAAGACTGCCTCAAGACTTTCACTACCAACACCATGCATCGCGGAGTAGACAACCTTGAGTGGATTCTTGGAACGAGCAAGCGCTGCAGTTGCTGCTACATATTTGTTGAAGACATCATCGTTCAGAACAGTCCAGCCCGTCTTCTTTGTTGCAAGGTGGTTGATCTTTGCGATCTCAGCAGCGATCTGAATATCTGCAGGTGGCACAATCTGCGAACCTGCGTAACGAACACCATCAACAACGCCACCGAGATAGACCTTGTAGCCATTATCTTGCGGTGGGTTATGGCTAGCAGTGACCATGATTCCAACGTCAGCGCCGAGCGCAGTTGTGGCATAGGCCAAGACTGGAGTAGCCATTGGTCGAGGCAGTACGAAGACTTCCATGCCAGCGCCAGCGAAGACTTCTGCACTCTCTTGAGTGAAATCTTCTGAGCCATATCGCGCATCGCGCCCGATGACGACCTTTGTGAGTCCACGAGCCTTCATATAAGCAGCGATTCCCGCTGCCGCGCGATGTACCACTGCGCGATTCATGCAGGATGGGCCGGGGCCAATCGGTCCTCGAAGCCCGGCGGTTCCAAATTGCAAGAAGCCATTGAAGCAACGGCGTAGATCAATCTCATTTCCGTCATCGAGCCACTTCTGAAGCAGAGCGGCATCAGTGGGCGATGGATCAAGTGCAATCCACTGTGCGACTTCGGCGACGAGAGATTGATCGAGACTCATAGTTGAGGAAGTACCTTTCCAAGGAGTTCGCCCATACGTCCAGCAGCGGCCTTGCCGGCTGCCATTACTTCTTCATGACTCAACTTTTCGCCAGTGACACCAGCTGCTGCATTAGTAACGAGTGAGATGCCAAGTACTTCAGCACCGAGCGCATGCGCAGCAATTGCTTCTGGAACAGTGGACATACCAACGAGATCTGCACCGAGAGTGCGGAGCATATTAATTTCTGCTGGAGTCTCATATGCCGGGCCACGCCAATGCGCATAGACACCTTCGGCGAGTGAACTATCAGCACTCTTCACTATCTCGCGGATGCGCTTGCTATAAAGATCAGTGAGGTCAACAAAGTTCGCACCAATGAGTGGGCTAACTCCGGTCATAGAGATATGGTCTCGAATGATGACCGGTTGACCAACCGCGTAATCGCGATTGATTCCACCGCAGGCATTTGTGAGAACAACGACTTTGCAACCGGCCTTTACCGCAGTGCGTACGCCATGAACGACTGGCTCAATACCCTTACCTTCATAGAGATGTGTGCGACCGAGAAAGACGAGCGCGTGAATCGTTCCATTCGGACCTTGGAGGTCATAGGAGCGAATAACTCCGCCATGGCCAGCAACTGTTGGCGCCAAAAAGCCAGGGAGATCTACTGCCGGGAACTCATGGGTTGGTGTGCCAAGGGCATCAGCAGCTGAGATCCAGCCAGAGCCCATAACGAGCGCTACATGATGTGAGGCTTTGCCAGTCAGTTCAGCAAGCTTGTGCGCTGCAGATTCAGCGGTACCGATCGGGTCTTGATAGAGGTCGCTCATACGAGCAATTTAGTCGGCATCCTCGATAAGACACAATGTCGCACCACTCGCAACCGTTTCGCCAACGCTCACAGTGAGCTTCTCGATGACGCCGTCGCGATGGGCGAGGAGTGGTTGCTCCATCTTCATCGCCTCTAGGACCACGATCAGGTCACCGGTCTTTACGATTTCACCATTGGCCTTGAGAATCTTGACGACAGTTCCCTGCATAGGGGAGTTGAGGGTATTGCCAGAGTTGCCACTTAAGACATTCGACTTAATCTTGTGGCGGCGATGTTGTTCCTCTTCAGAGTGAACAACGACCTCAAAGCGCTTGCCATTTACCTCAGTGACGATCTTCTGAGAGATGACCTTCGTGGTTGCCACGCCAGCCTTGTAAGAGAATGCTGGAATCTGATTATCAAATTCATTCTCGATATAACTCGTGTAGACCTTGAAATCTTCAACATAGTTGGGATCTTCGAGAATCGCACGATGGAATGGAAGCGCGGTTGCGAGTCCACCAATCTGGAACTCGGCGAGTGCGCGCTTTGCGCGAGCAATTGCTTCTTCACGTGTTGCTGCAGTGACAATCAACTTTGCAAGGAGTGAGTCGAAGTGTGAACCGATCGTATGGCCGTAGTCGAAACCAGCATCGATACGAACACCTGGACCAGATGGAACTTCCCAGTTGGTGATTGTTCCGAGAGATGGCAAGAAGCCATTTCCTGGATCTTCACCGTTAATACGGAATTCAATGGAGTGGCCGCGGACCACTGGATCGACGGGATTGATCGCCTCACCCGATGCGATGCGGAATTGCTCACGTACCAGATCGAGTCCGGTCACTTCTTCAGAGACTGGGTGTTCTACCTGCAGGCGTGTATTGACCTCAAGGAATGAGATCGTGCCATCGATTCCGATGAGGAACTCGCAGGTACCGGCGCCGACGTAGCCCGCCTTCTTCATGATCGCTTTACTTGATGTGTAGAGCTGCTCTTGCTGTGCCGGAGTCAGGAATGGTGCAGGTGCTTCTTCTACAAGCTTCTGGTGGCGACGTTGCAAGGAGCAGTCGCGGGTCGAGACAACAACTGCATTTCCATGGCTATCTACTAAGACCTGGGTCTCCACGTGGCGTGGCTTATCGAGATAGCGCTCAACAAAGCATTCACCGCGTCCAAAACCGGTAATTGCCTCACGTACTGCAGATGCAAAGAGCTCTGGAATCTCTTCGATCGTGCGAGCAACCTTAAGACCGCGTCCGCCACCACCATGGGCAGCTTTGATTGCAACTGGTAGACCATGTTCTTTTGCAAAATCAATAATCTCTTGTGGGTCATCGACTGGATCGATAGTTCCCGCAACGAGTGGCGCACCAACCTCTGCAGCAATCTTTCGGGCTGAGACTTTATCTCCCAAGAGGCGAATCGCATCTGGTGATGGCCCAATCCAGATCAGACCGGCATCGATCACTTTCTGCGCGAAGTCAGCATTCTCAGAGAGGAAGCCGTAGCCAGGGTGCACTGCATCTGCTCCAGCAGTCTTCGCGATCGCAATAATCTTTGATTGGTCGAGATAACTCTCGGCAGCGGATAAGCCATTAAGCGCAAATGCTTCATCAGCGATGGCGACATGGAGCGCGTTGCGATCTTCATCGGAGTAAATGGCGATCGATTTAATTCCGTGGTCGCGGCAGGCGCGAGCAACACGAACTGCAATCTCGCCGCGATTGGCGATCAGTACCGCTGTGATCTTCTTGCTCATAGTAAATCGCCCCATTCCAAGCCAAGGTTGATCGCCATCTTACGAAGGGTAGGAAGTGAGAGTCCAATGATTCCGCTGGGATCGCCATCGATATGCGCAATAAATGGCGCTGAGAGGCCATCGAGCGTGAAGCCACCAGCAACGCTGAGCGGCTCGCCAGTCGCGACATACTCTTCAATTTCACGGTCACTCATATCGACGAAGGTCACCTTCGATGTTGAGATATCGGAGACTTCAATCTCTTGAGCGGTATCGATAATGGAATGACCGGTGTGAAGGTAACCGCTCTTGCCACGCATAGATTTTGCGCGAGCGATCGCAGCTTCTGCAGTGAGGGGCTTTCCTAAGTTCTGGCCTTCGAATTCAAAGGTGGAGTCGCAGCCAATAACAAGTGCGTTGTCGCCAACCGGATGTGAGTTTCGAACAGTGTGGGCCTTCATGATCGCAAGTGCGATCACCATCTCAGATGGCTTCAGCGCCAAGAGATCGGGATCTTCCTCATTCACGCCGCTCACGAGAATCTCTGGGCTAATGCCCACCGATTCGAGAAGACGTTTACGCGATGGTGATGCTGAAGCGAGAATGATGCGACGAGTACTCATGAGGGCGTTGTGCCCCATTTGCGTGGCAATGAGTTCTTAATCTTTAAGCGCGCCCACGAGGTGCGGTACTTCTTCTCGGGATTCTCTTGCTTCTGAATCTCACGGATTGCACGAGAGATCGCCACATACTCTTCACGAGTTGGGTCACCAGTAACAATTGTGAGGCGCTTGCCTTGCAACATTAGAGCGGAATATTTCCGTGTTTACGAGTTGGCAGATCGACTCGCTTATTGCGAAGTGCGCGAAGTGCCAAGGTGATCTCACGTCGAGTCTGATGAGGCTCAATGACGGCATCAATCAAACCTTTGCTCGCCGCAATATCTGGATTGAGGAGTTCATCTTCATACTTTTTAATCAGATCGGCTGCAACTGATGGATCAGCAGCGATCTCACGGCGGTGAAGAACGTTTACTGCACCCTGTGCGCCCATCACTGCAATCTGAGCGGTAGGCCAAGCGAGGTTGATATCTGCACCGAGCTGCTTTGAGCCCATCACGATATATGCGCCGCCGTAAGCCTTGCGAGTAATAACGGTAATAAGAGGTACAGATGCTTCACCGTATGCATAGATCAACTTTGCACCGCGGCGGATAATTCCATCCCATTCCTGTTCGGTACCAGGCAAGAAACCAGGGACATCGACCAGGGTAATAACAGGAATGCCAAAGGCATCACAGAGGCGAACGAAGCGTGCCGCTTTTTCAGATGCATCGATATCGAGCGTGCCAGCAAATTGTGAAGGCTGGTTGGCGATGATGCCGACCGAGCGACCTTCGATACGACCAAAGCCGACGAGAATATTGGGAGCGAAAAGCGCGTGTACTTCGAGGAAGTCGGCTTCATCGAGAAGCGCCTCAACCAGGATGCGCATGTCATATGGCTTGTTCGCATTATCTGGAACGAGCGAATCGAGCGCCCGATCTGATGGGGAGAAGTCCATCGATTCTGTCGCTTGGAACACTGGTGCGTCATCGAGATTATTTGATGGCAGGAATGAGAGAAGTGCCTTCACGTAATCGAGCGCATCATCTTCATTCTCGGCGAGGTAATGGGAGTTACCGGTCTTTGATGAGTGGGTGAGTCCACCACCGAGCTCTTCCATCGCTACTTCTTCACCTGTGACGGCCTTGATGACATCTGGGCCGGTGATGAACATATTCGATGTCTTATTCACCATGATGACAAAGTCAGTTAAAGCAGGGGAGTAGACCGCGCCACCAGCAGATGGCCCCATGATGACGGAGATCTGAGGGATAACACCAGAAGATTTCACATTGCGTTTAAAGATCTCGCCATATTGGCTGAGCGCAACGACACCTTCTTGAATACGAGCGCCGCCAGAGTCATTGAGTCCAACAAGTGGAACACCACTCTTGAGAGCAAAATCCATGACCTTCACGATCTTCTTGCCGGTCATCTCGCCGAGGCTGCCACCCTTAACAAGGAAGTCCTGAGAGTAGAGAGCGATCGTGCGACCATCAACGGTTGCGTAACCGGTGATCACACCATCTTCGATCTGCGCATCAAATTCAACGAATGATCCATCATCTACAAGTTGATCGATACGTTCGCGTGCAGTCTTCTTGCCTTCTGCATGGCGTTTTGCAATTCTCTCGTCAGTCACGGGTATAGGTTACTACGGTGGAGCTTGATCAAACGAGTATCAATGACGCACTCAAGGGTGGCTACTGGTCGGTACATGCTGTTGAGCAAATTGATTCAACACAAAGTGCGCTGAAAAGTTCATCACCAAAACATGGCGATGTGATTGTTGCCGAATATCAGAGCGCTGGCCGTGGACGACTTGACCGAACATTTGAAGCGCAACCTGGAAGTGCACTCCTCTTCTCTGCATACATCGAGCCACGTCGACACCGCGACGAGTGGGGATTTATTCCATTACTCGTTGGTCTATCAGTCGCAGAAGTTTTGGGCATTGAGTTCTATACCAAGTGGCCTAATGACATCTTGAGTGATGGTGGAAAAGTTGGCGGTATTCTCTGTGAAGTACACGGCGATGGCATTGTTATCGGAATCGGTCTCAATGTTTCGATGACAGAAGAAGAACTTCCAGTGCCGACTGCTTCATCCATTCTTCTTACCGTAGGACGTGCACCCGATCGCAACGAACTCTTGCCAGCGATACTGAAAGAGATCGCCTTTAATCTTGCCGAGTGGGAGAGCGGTGAGGACCTCATCGATGATTACCTCGACTCCAGTGCAACGATGGGTAAACGCGTCTCGGTTCAACTCCCTGATGGTCAGACGATTGAGGGGGTAGCAGCCGGAATATCGAATAATGGGGAGTTACTGCTCGATTCAGGGGAAGCTATCAGCGTCGGCGACATCATCCACCTCTCCTTAAGTTAGATAAACTTCACCAGTGAGCTTCCCTAAAGTTGGTGTCATCGGAGCTGGTCAGCTAGCGCGCATGATGGTCGCTCCCGCAACTGAGTTGGGAATTACTCTCTCTGTCTTTGCCGCAATTCCAGATGATTCAGCTGCTCAGGTATGTGACTTTGTTGTTGGCGACTATAAGGATTCAGCTGAAGTGCTCGCCTTTGCTAAAGGCTGCGATGTCGTGACCTTTGAACATGAGCAAGTTCCACAATCAGTTATTAAGCATCTTGAGGCGAATGGCGTACGCGTCTATCCGCGTGCTGATGCATTCATCTACTCGCAAGATAAATTGGCAATGCGCGAAAAGATGGATGAACTCGAGCTTCCCAATCCACGCTTTCAGAAATATGTTGGTGGAGCGCCGATCATCGATTTCCCATTAATTGCGAAGGCACCGACCGGTGGTTATGACGGACGTGGAGTCTGGGTCGTAAATAACCAAGAAGAGTTGGATGCACTTCCAACGCCGCTACTCCTCGAAGAGAAGTTAGATTTCACACGTGAAATTGCAATCATGGTCGCGCGATCACCTCATGGCCAAGCTGCTACCTGGTCTCCAACATGGACGGTGCAGCGAGATGGAATCTGCACAACAACTGTTACACCGGTGCCAGATATGTCAGATGAGCTTGCGATATCGGCCAGCAGCATCGCGCTCACAATCGCTCAGGGAATCAATCTCGTGGGTGTTATGGCGGTAGAACTCTTCCAAGTTGGAGATCGCTTTATTATCAATGAACTTGCGATGCGCCCGCATAACTCCGGCCATTGGACGATCGAAGGTTCAACGACATCTCAATTTGAACAACATCTGCGCGCGGTCCTTGACCTTCCACTCGGCGATACCTCCCGAACAAGTGATTGGGCGGTCATGGGCAATATCTTGGGCGGCGAGAAGAGCGATATGTATCGCCCCTATCTCCATCTGATGGCGCGTACACCAACCTTGAAGTTCCACCATTATCGAAAGGTAGTGAAGCCAGGCCGAAAGATTGGCCATGTGACGTTACTTGGAGATGGCGATCATCTCGTAGAATTAATGCAGGAAGTCGACCATGCAATTGATTATCTGAGCGGAGCGATTGATGAGTAAGCCAGTAGCGATTGTGATGGGATCTGACTCAGATTGGCCGATCATGCAAGAGGCTGCTGCCATTCTTGATGAGTGCGGCATTGAATATGAAGCGAATGTCGTTAGCGCACATCGCACGCCAGATGAGATGCTCGCTTTTGCGCACAGTGCAGTGAGCTCTGGATTTAAAGTCATCATCGCCGGTGCGGGCGGCGCAGCTCACCTGCCAGGAATGATCGCTGCGGCAACAACCCTTCCAGTTATTGGTGTACCAGTTCCACTGAAATATCTCGATGGCATGGATTCATTACTTTCTATTGTTCAGATGCCCGCTGGCATTCCAGTCGCAACTGTCGGTGTTGGAAATGCGAAGAATGCTGGACTACTTGCTGCACGTATCTTAGGAACGTCAGATGCTGGTATCGCAGTAAAGGTTGCTGGCTTGATGGAAAAAGCCCGAGTTGAGTCACTCCAAAAGGGTCAAACCCTAAACGCGAAGCGGAACCAGAAGACCGGCTTCTAATTAACGATTGGTATCTGCGCGGCCAAGTGCACGCACATGCCAACCAGCCTTCTGCCACTCACTGCGATCGAGCATATTGCGACCATCGATCAAGATCGGATTCTTTACGAGCTTGCGCATCGCTGATGGATCTAATTCGCGATAGATCTTCCACTCCGTTAAGTGGAGAACGATCTCAGCGTCGCGCAGGCACTCTTCAATATCTTCAGTGAAGGTAAGTGCTGGGAATCTCTTTGCTGCGGGATGTGTTGCCTTTGGATCATGCACGACAACATTCGCACCAGCTGCGTGAATCTGCACTGCGATATCAAGCGCTGGGGAGTCACGCACATCGTCACTATCTGGTTTGAACGCTGCGCCTAATACTGCAACCTTCTTGCCAACGAGATCTTCTGATAAATCTTTACGAACGAGATCGATCATGCGCTGACGTGCGCGCATATTGATGGA
>Ga0208498_1000239_pt1 | contig 22819 bp, 18 predicted proteins | sample CryBogCBE12Aug09_FD_185502 | JGI IMG/M metagenome (GOLD analysis project Ga0208498, IMG submission 185502) | Freshwater microbial communities from Crystal Bog, Wisconsin, USA - CBE12Aug09 (SPAdes) (version 2) | ecosystem: Environmental > Aquatic > Freshwater > Lake | place: Crystal Bog... | reverse complement strand
ATTACCGGCTTGTCCACCGAAGCGGTGAATGAAATGGGCATTCAGTTCTAGTGCGCCATCATTCCAAGGAGTTTGCGCCTGAATCAGAGCATCATGCTTACGTATGCCGTTAGTTAAATGAAATTCTGCTAATTTGATATCAGTGTTCAGCGCCTTGCCTTGATAATCTTGGAGGTTAATTTGTGTATTGATAATCTGAATATCATTTTGTGCAAATAGCCAATTGCCCGTTGAAAAATCATCTGAGTCATTTTTGATGAGTATTCCAGCGATACGGATTGCACCATCTGTAGAGCGCTTGATTTGAATCTGTGCATCCTCGACATAGAGTTTATGAAAATAAGGCTCTAGGTAATAAAAGCTAACTAGACTTAATTCCCCATGAATTTTTTTGATCTGTAGCGGGGCAGGAGCTTTGTTATCACTACTAAAGCGCAAACCCTCTATCGAAAACTGGGGACGCAGGCCATCCCAAGAAACTTGAAGAGAGTCGATGCTGACATCAGTACCTAAACGCTTGCTGAGCAATTGTTCGATTGCAGGCTTTGATTTTTCGATACGGGGCCAAACAATATAGCGAACGCTGGCGTGCACTAAAGCTAAGAAAATGATCAAAGCTATTACCAAGATCAATAGACGTTTGCGCCATAGATTTTTAGAGCCCTGCCAATATTTCTGAAAGACGTTTAGCGGGTCAGGCGGAAGCAAATTTCGAAGCATGGGGCTTATTATCCTTCAGCCCATTGGAGATGACTAGTCTTTGCCGGTTTGGAGGAATGAAGCGATTAAGATGGGGGAATGATTGATTTTCCAGCCCAATTGGATTTTTTAAAACAGCACTCGACCTATGCTAGGCGATGGTTGAGCGCTCATCCTGATTGGGAGCAGTGGCTCAGCGAAGTCAGTTCAACTGAGGTGGATCAGGATCAGATTTTTGCCTTACTCAAGCCCTGCCAGGAGCTGTTGCAAAAAGCGCAGGTCGATGAGGCGCAATTCATGAGCGAGTTACGTTTGGCCAGGCAGCGCTGCATTATCTGGCTCGGTTTTCGGGATCTCAATGGCCTGGCTGATCTTGAAGAGGTGATGCATGGCCTTAGCCTATTTGCTGAGTCAGCTATCAATCTCAGTATTGCATTCATACGCATAGATTTGAAGGGGCGTTTTGGCTTGCCCTGGAATACCGAACTCAATCTAGAAATGCCTTTAATGGTAGTAGGCATGGGTAAGTTAGGTGGGCGCGAGTTGAATCTGTCTTCAGACATTGATTTAATTTTTCTATATGAGCACGAGGGAGAGACACAGGGCGGACCCAAAAGTCTCTCACACCATGAGTGGTTTACCCGCATGGGAAAACGCTTAATCAAATTACTGGCGGAGCACGATACGAATGGCTTTGTATTTAGGGTGGATATGCGTTTGCGCCCTAATGGCGACTCTGGTCCTCTGGTCTGCAGTTTAGACATGCTCGAGGAGTATTTGTTAGTGCAGGGTCGCGAGTGGGAGCGTTATGCCTGGATCAAAGGTAGATTGCTTGCACCATCATCAACCTCAAATACGTTCATCCATTGTGAAAAAAAATTAGAGCAACTGATTCGTCCATTTGTGTATCGACGGCATTTAGACTATGGCGTGATCTCGGCGATTCGTGAGCTTCATAGACAAATTCAGCAAGAGGCTGAGCGCCGCTCACTAAAGCATGAGGGGCGGTCCCGAGATATTAAGCTGGGCCGCGGCGGTATTCGTGAAATTGAATTCTTGGCCCAAATGTTTCAGTTGATGCGCGGTGGTACTGATCCACAACTTCGAACTCGAGGGACCCTAGAGGTGCTGGCTTTGTTGGCGGAAAAAGGAGTCTTGCCAAAGGAAGAGGTCGACCAACTGAGTGAGGCTTATATTTATCTGCGTCGCTTAGAACATCGGCTACAGATCTGGGAGGATCAGCAGACCCATTACTTACCAGACGATCCAAGCTCCAGAGTACGTTTAGCCAAGAGCATGGATCTCGCAACAGCTCCCGAAAATGAACATACTTTCATGGCTTGTTTGGATGCTCACCAAAGTGTAGTAGCGCGATACTTTGAAAAAGCCTTTGTCTTGGATGCTGGCGCTAGTCCAGAGCAAGAGTCTATCGAGGCAGATTGGCAGCTGAAATCCTCAAGCTTCCCGTCCTCCTCAAAGCGTTGGCAGGTATGGATAGAAAGTCACAAACAAAAACTGTTGCCAGAAAAAAGTCAATCGATTGTTAGAAGACTAGTTCGCAAGGCCGCAGACTTTTTAGAAGTAAATAAGGAAATGTCGCCTGACGCTGATGCGGTGCTCTTGCGATTTTTTGATCTCTTGGAGGCTGTAGCTGGGCGTACCGCCTATTTAGCGATACTGGCCGAGTATCCGCAAGCGCTTCGGAATGTTTTGCGCTTATTAACTGCCTCCCAATGGGGCGCTCAATATTTGACTCGGCATCCTCACCTCCTGGATCACTTATTGAATCCTCGCGCTGAAGTTGCGCTGGCTAAAGAGCCTATCGAATATTGGAGAGAGGTTCAGGTAAATCTCAATTTACGTTTGGATGACGTCTTGATTCATGCGGATGGTGTTGAGCAAGCAATGGATGTTTTACGAGTCACCCACCATACTGAAACGTTTATTACACTTCTAGCCGATTTGGGGATTGGGGTAGAAAAAGCTTTAACTGTCGAAAGAGTGAGTGATCATTTATCTACTTTGGCCGACCTCATTGTGCAAACGACGTTGGAGCGGGTCTGGCCTAGTGTTGCTAGGAAGTTTGACCAGCCTGAGGGTCTACCTCCTTTTGCTGTGATTGCATATGGGAAATTAGGCGGCAAGGAATTGGGTTATGCCTCTGACTTAGACCTCGTCTTTTTATTTGAAGCAGAGGAACAGAACTATGCAGCCCAAGAGATGTATGGACTTCTCGCTAAAAGAATGATTAATTGGTTAACAGCCTATACCTCTGCAGGTAGTCTTTTTGAAATCGATACGCGACTGCGCCCTAATGGCTCTGCTGGATTCTTGGTCACCAATGCAGAAGCTTTCAAAAAATATCAATTGCGGGAGGGTGACAATAGCGCCTGGGTTTGGGAGCATCAGGCTTTAACAAGGGCACGTTTTTGTGCAGGTAGCGAGCAAGTTGGCAGTTTCTTTGATGACGTTCGCGCTGAGGTGCTGACCCAAGTGCGCGATGTTGATGCCTTACGCCGAGAAATTTCAGAGATGCGTCAGAAAATTCATGCAGGGCACCCCAATACTTCTGATGAGTTTGATTTAAAGCATGATGCGGGTGGGATGGTCGATATTGAATTTACCGTTCAGTTTCTGATCTTGGCTTATGCTTCTCAGCATTCCCAACTGATTCACAATCTCGGAAATATCGCTCTATTGGGTATTGCTGCAGAAGTAGGCTTGATCGATAAAGATCTTGCCCAAGCAGTTTCGAGTGCTTATCGTCTCTTTAGATCTCGGCAGCACCGACTCCGTCTAGATGGCCATGAAAAAACACGAATCGATATTGCTTTAGAGCCTGAATATATTGAAGCGAGATCTGCTGTATTAAAGCTTTGGGCAAACGTTTTTAAAAGCTCAGCTCTGCTCTAGTAATTCTCGCGCATGTCTACGGGTAGTATCAGTAATCGTGGCGCCACCCAGCATGCGCGCAATTTCTTCAACCCTTTCATTTCTGCCCAACACATTAAGCTGGGAAAGTGTCTTGTCACCCGACTGAGTTTTGCTGACTTTGAAATGCTGGTTTCCTTGAGCAGCTACTTGTGGCAAGTGAGTAACGCATAAGATTTGATGCGATTCACCAAGTTGTCTGAGTAGTTTGCCAACGGTTTCTGCCACAGCGCCACCAATACCAGCATCGACTTCGTCAAATATCAGCGTGGGTGTGAAGGAAGCTTTGCTAGTAATTACGCTAATCGCCAAGCTGATGCGTGCCAGCTCTCCACCAGAGGCAACTTTAGCCAGAGGGCGCGGAGTACTACCTGCATGACCAGCAACCAAGAACTCAACTTGTTCCAGTCCAAATGAAGCGCCTTCATCTAGGGGATTGAGGGCAATTTCTAGTTGTCCGCCAGCCATGGATAAATTCTGCATTGCCGCTGTCACGAGCTTGCTTAATTCAGCGGCAGCCTTAGCTCTCTTCTGGGAGAGGAGTTTTGCTGCTTTGAGATAAATTGCCTCTCGCTCTTTCACCGTATTGCGGAGGGCTTCAATATTTTGTGAAGCACTCAGTGCATCTAAGCGTTCAGAGGTCTCAATCAAGAGCTGAGGCAATTGATTGGTATCTGTACGATATTTTCTGGCAGCAGCATGTAGCGCTTGCATACGTTCTTCTAGTTGACCGAGACGCTCAGGATCTAAATCTATTTTTTGTAGGTAGCGGTTTAGGCCATGTACAGCCTCATCGACCTGAATTTGCGCAGACTCGAGTGCTTGGCTGATTTCACCTAGAGAGGGATCATGCTCTGCAAGACCACTGATACTCAGGCTCGCTTTAGACAAAATAGATTCTGCCGAGCCCTCAGATTCACTTAAGCCATCAATCGCCTCTTGGCAGCCCGTAATAATTTTTGCTGCATTGGCCAAACGAGCATGATCTACTTGAATAGAGTCCCATTCACCCTCTAGTGGTGAGAGTGCTTTGAGCTCCTCGTATTGCCACTCCAGGCGCTCGCGTTCACGCTCAATATCCTGCCCTGCATTTTCTGCTTGGCTTAATCGTTTGCGTGAGTCAAGCCATTGTTTATACAGTTCACTAAGTTCATTGACCTGAGGCAGAAGACCAGCGTGCCGATCTAGTAGTTCACGCTGTGCTCCACTTTTTAAAAGGAGTTGATGGGCGTGTTGACCATGAATGTCGACTAACTGATCACCAGCTTCACGCAGTTGCGCAAGCGTTGCGACGCTACCATTGATGAAGGCGCGGCTACGACCATTAACTTCGATAGTGCGTTTTAGAAGTAGGGTGCTTCCCTCATCATCAATGGGAAAGCCTTGATCGTCCAGCCATTGCTTGCAGTGTGCAATTTGCTCATCAGCAATTTCAAAGAGGGCGCTGATCTCTGCCCGTTGAGCGCCCTCGCGAATCTGGCTGCTATCGGCACGTTCGCCTAAGACTAAACCTAGGGCATCTAAGAGAATCGATTTGCCCGCCCCTGTCTCGCCAGTCAGAACAGTAAATCCCGAGGCGAGATCAAGCTCTAACTGATCAACAATAACAAAGTCGCGGAGGGCGAGATTTTGAAGCATGGTCTAGCGTACTGATAAATGCAACATCAAAATGTAGAGGGATACTCATTCCAATGCAGCTTCTCACGCAAGGTTTTGTAGTCACTATGACCAAGAGGATGCAAGAGGCTGATGGTTTTTTTGGATTGACTGACTTCGATGATGTCGCCAGATTGCAGATTCGTCAGAGACTGCATATCAAAATTGACAATCACCTCATGTCCCTCAACTACTTTGATGCTAATCATCACGTCTTCGGGTAAGACGATGGGGCGATTTGATAAGGAGTGCGGTGCAATCGGAACGAGCAGGATGCCAGCAACACGAGGATGTAGGATGGGACCGCCTGCAGACAAAGCATAGGCAGTAGAGCCCGTCGGAGTAGAAACAATCAAACCATCAGAGCGTTGGTTATACATAAAGGAACCATTCACGCTCACGGCAAGTTCAACCATCCCGGAGATGCCAGAGCGATTCACTACAACATCGTTGAGAGCAAGGGCGCGGTTAATTTCTTTTTGATTACGGAGTACAACTGCATCCAAGAGTGTTCTAGTGTCTGCTTCGTAATCACCCCCAATGATTTGGGGTAGTACTGTTGCAACATCTTGAATGGGAATATCGGTCATATATCCGAGTCGCCCCATATTGATACCCACCAAGGGCACGTTACTGCCAGCCAATTGCCTGCCAATTGCCAACATAGTGCCATCACCCCCCAGGACTACCGTTAAATCAATCGATCCAGAAAATTCAGCGACCTGTTTGCTCTGAAAGTCTTTGAGTCCCAAGTGGCTTGCAGTTCCAGCCTCGATGAAGACCTCGCAGCCTAGGCTTTTAATCAGTTTTGCCAAGTCTTGCAGATGGGCCAGGATCCCTTCGGCCTGGTATTTGCCAACCAAGGCAATCCGCTTGAAGGTCTTTTTGGGAGAATTTGCAGATGGGCTTAACATATAACGATTAAACCATAGGCACTCAATCCCTTCCACCATGGATGACCGTTCTCGAACCCTCCTTAAAACCCTCATCGAGCGCTATATCGAAGAGGGGCAGCCGATTGGCTCCCGGACGCTTTCCCGTTTCTCGGGCCTAGACCTTTCTGCTGCGACCATTCGGAATGTGATGGCCGATTTAGAAGATTTGGGTTTAGTGACTAGCCCCCATACCTCCGCAGGACGCATACCTACCCCAAGAGGCTACCGCCTTTTTGTAGACACCATGGTTACCGTTAGGCCTTTGGAAGAAATCGCAGCTCGTGAGATGGAAAGAGGACTTTTGCCAGATTCTCCCCAACGGGTTATGAATTCGGCAGCACAAATTTTGTCTAATTTGACCCATTTTGCGGGGGTCGTCATGACGCCCAAAAGAGCCCAAGTCTTCAAACATATCGAATTCCTGCGCTTGGGTGAAGGCAAGATTTTGTTGATCGTGGTTACTCCTGAAGGTGATGTACAAAATCGGATTCTGCCAACAACCCAGGACTACACCCCAAGCCAACTCATTGAGGCCAGTAATTACATTAATAGTCAGTTCGCTGGCAAGAGTTTTATCGAAGTCAGAAATCACCTCAAATCTGATCTTGATAATTTACGAAGTGATATTTCAGGGTTAATGGCACTCGCTTTGCAAAGCGGTGTTACCGATTACGGTATGGGGCAAAGTGATGTAGTGATGTCTGGAGAACGCCGCTTACTGAATGTGGGTGAACTCAGTTCCAATTTGGATAAGCTGCGTAAGATGTTTGATCTGCTGGAGCAGAAGTCTGTTTTGCTGCAACTCCTAGATGTTTCTAGCCACGCTGACGGTATTCAGATCTTCATCGGTGGTGAGAGTGATCTCTTGCCTTATGAAGATCTCGCGGTGATCAGTGCCCCCTATAGTGTTGATGGCCAAATCGTTGGTACCTTAGGTGTTATAGGTCCGACCCGCATGGCTTATGACAGAGTGATTCCAATTGTGGATATCACTTCTAAATTATTATCAGGTGCTCTAAGCTCCTAATGACATCCTTTTGATGAGACAACTGCCTTGAATACCAACCCCCATTTACGTGCTTCTAAGACTGCAGTGTTATTGCTTAACTTAGGCACACCCAGCGCTCCTACAGCAAAAGCTGTGAGGGAGTATCTTAAGCAATTTTTATCTGATCCTCGGGTTGTAGAAATTCCTCGCGTAATTTGGTGGTTCATTTTGAACGGCATTATTCTGCCGATACGAAGTGGAGCTTCTGCAAAAAAATATGCTTCGATTTGGTTGCCCAAGTTAGGCTCTCCTTTGATGCATTATTCGCGACTGCAAGCAAAAGAGCTATCAGAAGTATTTGCTGATCAAGGGCATACAGTGCTGGTGGATCTGGCTATGCGTTATGGTGAGCCCTCTACAGAGCAAGCCCTCATGAATCTGAAAGAGCAAGGCATGGAGCGCCTGCTATTACTGCCACTCTACCCACAGTATTCGGCCACAACCAGTGCATCAAGTTTTGACGAAGTATTCCGCGTATTGAAAACCTGGCGCGATCAGCCTGAACTGCGCTTAGTTAAGCACTATCACGATCATCCAGCATATATTCAAGCTCTGCGTAGTCAAGTCCTCAGCGCTTGGGAAAAAGATGGCCGTCCTGATTTTTCTGCAGGCGATCGTTTTGTCATGTCCTTTCATGGTTTGCCCAAACGTAATCTCATGAAGGGAGATCCCTATCATTGCGAGTGCTTAAAAACAGGTCGTCTTCTAGGGGAATCATTGGGCTTAGAACCTGGACAATACTTGGTCACCTTCCAATCACGTTTCGGTAGAGCAGAGTGGTTAAAGCCTTACACCGCCCCGACGATTGAGAGCTTGGCCAAAGAGGGATGTGCACGGATTGATATTTTTTGCCCTGGCTTTCCTGCAGACTGTCTTGAAACCTTAGAAGAGATTGCGATGGAAGCACGTGAAATTTTCCTAGAGCACGGCGGTAGAGACTATCGCTATATTCCTTGCCTCAATAGCAATCCAGAATGGATTGATGCACTCGCAGATATTGCTGAACAGCACCTCTTGGGTTGGTCTTTGGGAACCGAATCTGCCGATGAGCTCGCATTGCGCAATCAGCGTGCAGAGCTAGCAAAAATACATGCTATTTAATTACATCCTTGAAATGGGCAAACTTGCCCCCATATTGCTTTGATAGCACTGATTTAAGAAAACAATCACCCACTATGACAACTGAAAATCCAAATCCCTCTCCTGAATCCGATCAGCCGGTACAAGCTCCAGGCGAGCCGGAAATTAATATGCAGACCCCTGAGCAAATCATTGAGGAGCTCAATCAAAAATTACTGGAAGCCCAAGACAATTTTTTGAGAGCTAAGGCTGAAGGTGAAAATATCCGCCGTCGTGCAGTGGAAGACATTGCGAAAGCACATAAGTTTGCGATTGAGAGCTTTGCAGAGCATTTGGTGCCTGTAACCGATAGCCTCTATGCCGCACTCAGCGCCGAAGCAGTGGATGCCAAGGCATTCAAAGAGGGTTTAGAGATTACTCTTAAGCAGCTATTGAGTGCCTTTGAAAAGGGCAAGATGAGCGAGATTAATCCTGCTGTAGGGGATAAATTTGACCCTCACCACCACCAAGCAATTGCCTCGGTGCCTTCTGAGCAAGAGCCCAACACAGTGGTTTCGGTCTTGCAACGCGGATATTCAATTGCCGACCGGGTTTTGCGACCTGCTTTAGTAACGGTTAGCGCCCCAAAATAGCGGTTTTTCAGTAGAAATACCAAGAAAAAGGCAGATTTCTGCCTTTTTTGCATCTCCACCCCTTGAATTTCCGTCTTTGAACCCCATCTAGACGGTATCAATTTATACCAAGCAGTAAGTAGGACAAATTACCTAACCATTTCATTATTGGAGCAATTATGGGAAAGATTATCGGAATCGACTTGGGAACCACGAACTCGTGCGTATCAGTCGTAGAAAACAATGCACCTAAAGTCATCGAGAATGCCGAAGGCGCTCGTACCACCCCTTCAATCATCGCCTACCTTGAGGATGGCGAAGTATTGGTTGGCGCTCCCGCAAAACGTCAGTCAGTCACTAATCCCAAGAACACTGTTTACGCAGTAAAGCGTTTGATGGGCCGCAAGTTTGAGGATGCTGAAGTTCAAAAAGATATTGGCTTGATGCCTTACGCCATTATCAAAGCGGATAACGGAGATGCTTGGGTATCTGCACGCGATAAAAAAATGGCACCGCAACAAGTGTCTGCAGAAGTTCTGCGCAAGATGAAAAAGACTGCTGAAGATTACCTTGGTGAAGAAGTCACTGAAGCAGTAATTACAGTTCCTGCTTATTTCAATGACAGCCAACGTCAAGCCACTAAAGATGCTGGTCGTATCGCTGGCCTGGATGTCAAGCGCATCATTAATGAGCCAACAGCAGCTGCTTTAGCATTCGGCTTAGATAAGCAAGATAAAGTTGATCGTAAGATTGCCGTTTATGACTTGGGCGGTGGTACCTTTGACGTATCGATTATCGAAATTGCCAACGTCGATGGCGAGAAGCAATTTGAGGTGTTATCCACTAATGGCGATACCTTCTTAGGCGGCGAAGACTTTGACCAGCGCATTATTGATTGGATCATTGCTGAGTTCAAAAAAGAGCAGGGCGTTGATCTGAGTAAAGATGTGTTGGCATTACAGCGCTTGAAAGATGCTGCTGAAAAAGCCAAGATCGAATTGTCATCTGCTCAGCAAACTGAAATCAATTTGCCTTATGTCACCGCTGATGCAGGTGGTCCAAAGCATTTGAACTTGAAGTTGACCCGCGCGAAGCTCGAATCTTTGGTTGAAGAGCTTATCAACCGAACTGCAGGCCCTTGCTTAACAGCAATCAAGGATGCTGGTGTCAACGTGAGCGACATTGATGATGTGATCCTGGTTGGTGGTCAAACCCGTATGCCAGCAGTTCAAGATAAAGTGAAATCGATCTTCGGTAAAGAGCCACGTAAAGATGTGAATCCCGATGAGGCCGTTGCCGTTGGCGCAGCGATTCAGGGTTCCGTATTGTCTGGTGATCGTAAAGACGTATTACTGCTTGACGTTACTCCATTGTCTCTAGGTATTGAAACTTTGGGTGGTGTCATGACTAAGATGATTCCAAAGAACACCACGATCCCGACCAAGCATTCACAGGTTTACTCCACTGCTGAAGATAATCAGCCTGCGGTAACCATTAAGTGCTTCCAGGGTGAGCGTGAAATGGCGGCTGCCAACAAGCTTTTAGGCGAATTTAATCTCGAAGGCATTGGTGCTGCGCCTCGTGGTCAACCTCAAATTGAAGTAACTTTTGATATCGATGCCAATGGTATTTTGCATGTCACAGCAAAAGATAAAAATACTGGTAAAGAGAACAAGATCACCATCAAGGCTAACTCTGGTTTGACTGAAGAAGAAATTCAGCGCATGGTGAAGGATGCTGAGGCCAATGCTGAGGAAGATAAGAAAGCTTTGGAATTGGTCACCGTTCGCAATACTGCTGATGCTTTGGCTCACAGTACCAAGAAAGCTTTAGAAGAGCATGGTGCTGGTCTGGAAGCTGCCGAGAAAGAAGCGATCGAAGCTGCCTTGAAGGAGCTTGATGAAGCAATCAAGGGTAGCGATAAGGCAACTATCGAAGCCAAGACTGAAGCATTGGGTAAAGCCAGCCAAAAGCTAGGTGAAAAAGTAATGGCTGCAGAACAAGCTAAAGCTGCTGGCGCTGCTCCTGGAGCAAACCCTGGCGCACAAGCTGCGGCTCCTGACGCTGATGTCGTAGATGCAGACTTTAAAGAGGTTGATGATAAAAAGTAATAGGAAATTCCAAAGTCATTTTGTAGTGAAATAACACCAAGTCGGCCTCGTGCCGACTTGTGTCTTTCGGGTTGTTAAAGGGAACAGTTTGTGTCTAAAAGTAAACGTGATTATTACGAAGTCCTTGGGGTCTCTAGAAGCGCTACGGATGAAGAGTTAAAAAAAGCTTATCGCAAGATGGCGATGAAGCATCATCCCGATCGCAATCCTGATAGTAAGAGTGCTGAAGCCGACTTCAAGGAAGTAAAAGAAGCTTATGAGACTTTGAGTGACTCTAATAAACGCGCTGCTTATGATCAATATGGCCATGCTGGAGTTGATTCCTCAATGGGTGGTTTTGGCGGCGGCTTTGGGGGCGGTGGATTTGCTGATGCCTTTGGCGACATCTTTGGCGATATCTTTGGACAAGCTGGTGGTCGTCATGCTGGTCCTCAAGTCTATAAGGGTGCCGACTTACGCTACAACATGGACATTACTCTCGAGCAGGCTGCTGAAGGCTATACAACTCAAATTCGAGTGCCGAGTTGGAGTAATTGCAAGACTTGTCATGGCAGTGGTGCAGAGCCTGGGAGTAAACCAGAAAAATGCCCTACTTGTGATGGGCATGGTCAAGTCCGGATTCAGCAGGGCTTTTTCTCGATGCAACAGACTTGTCCTAAGTGTCGCGGTACTGGTGAATACATTCCTAAGCCCTGTAAGAGTTGCCACGGCAGCGGCAAGTTAAAAGAACAAAAGACTCTAGAAATCAAAATTCCTGCAGGAATCGATGATGGTATGCGCGTGCGTTCAGTTGGTAATGGCGAGCCCGGCATTAATGGTGGTCCAGCGGGTGATCTGTATGTAGAAGTGCGCGTCAGACCTCATCAGGTCTTTGAACGAGATGGTAGCGATCTCCATGTACAAATGCCAATCTCTTTTGCGACTGCGACGATGGGCGGAGAAATTGAAGTACCTACTCTGTCTGGCCGGGTAGAGTTTCCGATTCCAGAGGGAACTCAGACTGGTAAAACTTTCCGACTACGTCACAAAGGTATGAAGGGTCTGCGTTCTTCATTGATTGGCGATCTTTTTGTTCACGTGGTCGTAGAAACTCCCGTGAAGCTCTCTGAGGAGCAAAAGAAGTTACTCCAGAAATTTGATGACAGTCTCAAGTCGGGTGGTGATAAACATAACCCAAACCAAAAGGGTTGGTTCGAGAGTGTGAAAAGCTTTTTTAATTAATCAGGCTTTAGCCTGAGTAGCCGTGCTCAGGCCCAGGAAACTTACCTGATTTCACTTCTTTGACGTAGGCTTTGATCGCAGCCTCGATTGAAGGATGTCCTTCAATAAAGTTTTTCACAAACTTCGGTTGGTGTCCTGCATTAATACCGAGCATATCTTGTAGCACCAGTACTTGACCAGAGCAGTCTGGACCTGCCCCAATACCGATCGTGGGAATCGACACTGATTCAGTGATTTGTTTGCCAAGAGAAGAGGGAATCGCTTCAAGTACAACCATCTGCGCCCCAACTTGTTCACAAGCTACAGCTTGCTCATGCATCACTTGTGCTGCTGTTTTGGTTTTACCTTGGACTTTAAAAGAGCCAAGCAGATGAATCGATTGTGGCAACAGCCCAAGATGCGCGCAAACAGGTACGCTGCGCTCAACTAAGTATTGAATGATTTCAAGTTGCCAATCGCCGCCGCCCTCGAGTTTGACCATATCGGCACCAGCACGCATCAATTGCGCAGCAGAATCTAGGGCCTGAATAGGGTCCCCATAGCTTGCAAAGGGAAGGTCCGCAATCAGAAAAGCGTGCGTGTTAGCGCGAACGACGCACTGTGTGTGATACACCATCTGTTCCACGGTCACTGGTGTAGTCGAGCTTTGACCTTGAATCACATTACCTAAAGAGTCTCCAATCAAAATACTTTCGACACCGCAGCGATTGAGAAGTGCTGACATGGTGGAGTCGTATGCCGTCAGCATAGCGATTTTCTCTCGCTCAGCATGCATCGAGAGAAGTGTGGAGATATTGATTGGCTTATCGCCTTGTAAGTAACCCATGGCGTGAGTTTAATGAATTACTACGCTGATTGGCTATAAACCGTATTTTCGCCACAATTACAGTTGCGGCAGGAGAGTTTTTCGATCCGTTGGTGAGCAACTTTGGGTAAATAGCTCTTGAGTTCCCCAAACTGGGGGTCAAAGAAATCTGGGGCTATTTCTAGGAGGGGTAGCAAAACAAAGGAGCGTTCAATGATGCGTGGATGCGGCAAAGTCAGATCAGTCGCATTTTGAGAAACACCCTCAAAAAAGAGAATGTCCAAATCTAGTGTCCGCGGAGCATTGGCATAGGGGCGCTCACGACCAAACTGTTGCTCTATCGATTGGCAGACATGCAGCAATCCATAGGGACTGAGTTCAGTATCAATTTCTACAACGGCATTAATGTAGTCGCTACCCAGGGCATCTACTGGCGCGCTTTGGTAAAGACAGCTTTTGGCGGTGATCGTAAGTTCACAGCGTAAGGCTAGGCAAACGATGGCATCGGTGATGATCTGACGTGTGTCACCGACATTCCCACCAAATCCGATAAAAGCCTGAGCCATGTTTATTCCCAAATTGCAATGAAACTACTTTACTGAAGTTTTTATATTTCTGCTGAGCCTGTCTCATTATCAGTGGGTAGGGTGCTTTTGGGTTTTCTGCGACGGCGTCTTTTGGCTCCGGAAGGGGAGCCAGCCGAGTTACCAAGCTCGTTTTTTGCGGAGGCCATTAATGCGTCTTGTCCGGCGGGGTCGGCACTGATAAAGCTCGTCCACCACTCTCCTAAAGAGGCTTTTTGCTCACCGGTAGCACAACGGAGCAACATAAAGTCATATCCTGCTCTAAAGCGGGGAGATTCGATTAAGCGATAGGGATAACGACCAACGCGCTTTTCAAAGCGGGGTTGCATGGACCAAATCTCACGCATATCACTCTCAAAGCGACGCTGAATCGTCATGCCGCTACTCTGTGTGGCAATCGTGTCATCCATCGCAGCATGCAGTGCAGGAATATTCGACATCCCACTGGCGATATTGTTTTGCCAATTCTTCAAAAGCTCGGGCCATAGCAATGTGGCAAAGAGAAATCCTGCCGAAACACTTTTACCAGACTGAATGCGTTGATCGGTATTGGCTAAGGCCAGCCTGACAAAATCATTAGCAGTCTTAGAGCTCTCTTTGCTATCAAGAATGTGATCAAGTAGCGGCAGTAAACCATGATGCAGTCCCGCTTCCCGCAGACCTTGAATCGCAGCCCAGGAATAGCCTGACATTAAGAGTTTGAGAATTTCATCAAACAGGCGCGCTGCTGGAACATCATGAATTAATGCGCTCAATTCAGTAATGGGCGCTGCGGTTGCGGAATCTAAAGTAAATCCGGTTTTAGCGGCGAACCGAATCGCACGCAGCATCCGAATCGGATCTTCACGATAGCGTTTAGCGGGATCTCCGATCATACGCAAAGTTTTCTTCTGCATATCGGACATGCCGCCGTGATAGTCCAGGACAGTTTCGGTGGAAGGGTCGTAATACATGGCATTGATTGTGAAATCGCGGCGGGCCGCATCTTCACCTTGTGAACCCCAAACGTTATCTCGCAAAATGCGACCGCTCTCAGCTACGTGATCGCCAGCGTTATCAAGGAGCGCACGGAATGTCGAGACCTCAATGATTTCAGGATGGGCTTTACCAAAGAAGGTGACATGAACAATCTGAAAGCGCCTACCAATTAAACGTGCCTTGCGAAATAGTCGCTGTACCTGATCTGGGGTGGCATTGGTTGCTACATCAAAATCTTTAGGGCCAATACCCAGCACTAAATCGCGGACTGCCCCTCCAACGATAAATGCTTCATAGCCTGCTTGTTGCAAAGTATGGGTAACTTTGACAGCATTCTTTGAGAGTAAATGGGGATCGATGCGATGGGTCTTTTTCGGAATCCTTTTTGGCGCATAAGCAGGGCCTATGTGCACACCACGCTCCATAGGGTCGCGACGCATGATCCGTTTAATAAATTTAGTGATCATGAATTCACTGTTCAGAAAATAAATCGAGAATAGGCCAATTCCGTTTACTCGCTTCTTGACGCAAACGTTCATCGGGATTGGTTGCTACTGGGTGTGTTACTTTTTCCAAGAGTGGCAAATCATTAATTGAGTCTGAATAAAAATAACTTTTCTTGATCTGATCTAAAGAAAGTCGCTGACCCGCGAGCCACTCATTGACCTTCAGTATTTTGCCCTCCCGAAAGCTGGGAATGCCAAAGACCTCGCCTGTAAATACCGCATCGGCTTGATTACCAGCGGTTGCTGGCTCGGTAGCCACGAGATGTTTGATACCAAAACGTTCGACGATTGGTCGTGTTACAAAGCTATTGGTAGCCGTCACAACACAACAAACATCGCCAGCATCTTGATGGCGTTTTACGAGATCTACTGCTGCCTTATGTAACTTACCAGTAATGACTTCATCCATGAAGGCATCGTGCCACTCTTTGAGTTGCGCCCTAGAATGTTCTGCTAAGGGTTTGAGGGCAAAGCGTAAGAAGCGATCGATATCTAACTTACCCTCTTTATAGTCCTGATAAAACCGTTCATTTTGTTCGGCATAGTGTTGACCATCTACCACTCCAATGCGAGCTAAAAATTGTCCCCACTCATAATCACTATCGCAGGGTAATAGTGTGTGATCAAGATCAAAAAGTGCTAATTGGGTCATGCAGTACTTTGTCCTGACTGTAAAAGCTCTCGCACTAGCGGCAGTGTTACAGCCCGTTTTGTTTCAAGAGAATAGGCATCTAAAGCATCTAAGAGGGCCATTAAGTTTGGCATATCTCGATAAAACCGATTTAATAACCAAGGCAAGACTTCAGCGGATAGAACTAAGCCTCGATCACGCGCTGCAGTCTCAAGTGCTCGTATTTTCTCATCATCATTGAGTAATTGGGTTTGAAAGATCAAACCCCAGCCAAGCCGGGTTCGCAGGTCTTCACGTATATGTAAGTGATTTGGGGCAGCGCTACCAGCCATAAATATATATATCCTTTGACTTGCTTGGACCTGATTCAGAATTCTGAACAGGGCAGCTACTTGTCGATCATCGAGTTGATCCACATCGTCTATGGTGATGACGGAGGGCTGAGTACTTTGGCTCAGACTCGATATTTTTTCTTCCAGATTGACCCATGAGATCGGCTCATTAGCCGTGAGTGAAAAATGCTCAAGATCTAAATCTGCTGCGGCATTACCCATCGCTTTTAATAGATGCGTGCGTCCTGAGCCTTGCGGTCCCCACCAGTAAATCCATCGTTGATCAAGCGCATTGGTTTCTACGCTGTGCTCGCGCTCTTGCCAGCGACGTATCGACAGGCGTAGAGCATCCACTAAGGCCAAGTCTTTGCCGGGCAAGAAATTATCAAGGCTTGCAGGAGGGGTGTGACTGAGATCGAGAGCAAATTGTCTCGGCAGAGAAGTATTAATCATTACTGCAATCTATTTTTGATACCAGGCACTCTGTTGATAGCGTTGCCAAGCAAACTTAACGAGGACCAAAGTAACGGCACTAATCGGTAGTGCAAGCAATACACCAAAGAAGCCAAATAATTGGCCGAAAAATAGCAAGGCAAACAATACTGCTACTGGATGAAGTCCAATCCGCTCCCCGACCAAGCGGGGCGTGAGAAAAAATCCCTCGATCATTTGACCGCCACCATAAACGGCCAGGACGCCCACCATATGGATATCTATCCCGAATTGCAACAAGGTCGTGAGTACTGCCAAGCTAAAACCTAAGGCAATACCAATATATGGAATCACAATCATTAGCGCCGTAAATACGCCTAGAGGAATTGCGCCTTTCAGGCCCACAAGAGAGAGGCCGCAGCCATAGTAGGTGGCCATGATTGCAATGACAATAAACATACCTCTTAGGTACTGCGACAAGAGGGCATCCGCTTGTATTGCTAATTGCTGCACAGTTGCTTGAGCTCTCACAGGAATCATCTTTTTGAGTAACTGAAAGAAATGATGCCAGTCAAGCAATAAGTAAAACATCACAAATAGAATTAGTACTGAATTCACAAAAGCAGTCAGGACAGAACTACCAGACATCAAAACCGTATCAAAGGTTGAACTCACTAAGGCATCAGCGTTGTCGTTGAGGTGCTGTGCTACTTTTTCAGTGGCTGTCGTTTTCAAGCCAACCCAATCGAGTTGAATATGAAGTTGGACGAGCTTAGGCTCAAGCCAAGCTTGGATATCCTGGATCCAATGCGGTGCTTGGGCACGGATCATGGGAATTTCTTGTTTTAAGAGGGTGCCAAAGAGGACCAAAATCAAAAACAAAATTGTTAAGCCCGTAACCATAGAGATTAAGGCAGCAATCGGATGGGGTACGCGGTGACGCCCAAGCCATGTGCAAACTGGTCTTAGAATGTAAGCCAGAATAAATGCTGCTAAAAAAGGGGTAAAAATTTCAGCCATTACGCGCGATCCTCTAGAATGCAATGATTCTACCGACCAAGTGCTGCTTTTTACTAATCTTCCAGATCCAACATGACTTCATCTAGTTCCCAGTCCTCTAAAGGCCTTTCTTATCGTGATGCAGGCGTCGATATTGACGCTGGGGATGATTTAGTCGATCGGATTAAGCCTCTGGCCAAGAAAACCATGCGTGAGGGTGTTTTGGCCGGAATTGGGGGTTTTGGGGCCTTATTTGAGGTGCCAAAGCGCTACAAAGAGCCGGTACTTGTCTCAGGTACTGATGGGGTGGGGACTAAGTTGCGTTTGGCTTTTGAATGGAATCGTCACGACACCATTGGACAAGATTTAGTGGCGATGAGTGTTAATGACATTTTGGTGCAGGGGGCAGAACCCCTCTTTTTCTTGGATTACTTCGCCTGCGGCAAATTGACAGTGGACACTGCTGCAACAGTAGTGGGCGGCATTGCTAAGGGTTGTGAATTAGCAGGCTGCGCCTTAATTGGCGGTGAAACTGCTGAAATGCCAGGCATGTATCCTCCTGGTGAATATGACCTCGCAGGATTTGCGGTGGGCGCAGTTGAAAAATCCAAAATTATTAATGGCTCAACGATTGTCCCTGGCGATGTCGTTCTCGCGATCGCCTCCAGTGGTGCGCACTCTAATGGTTACTCATTGGTGCGCAAAATTATTGAGCGTGCTGGCGCTAAGCCGAGTGATGATCTCGAGGGCTTACCGCTGGGTGATGTGGTGATGGCCCCCACAGAAATTTACGTTAAACCTTTGCTCAAATTAATTGATGAGTTGAATGTCAAAGGTATGGCTCATATCACTGGCGGTGGTTTAGTGGATAACGTGCCCCGCGTACTTCCAGAAAATACCCAAGCCGTTTTACATCGCGACAGCTGGCAAATGCCTGCGCTCTTTCGTTGGTTGCAAATGAAGGGTGGTGTAGCCGATGCCGAAATGGTCCGTGTCTTTAACTGCGGTATTGGTATGGTGGTGATCGTCTCACCCGAGCAAGCAGACGCTGCAATTCAGTCATTAGCAAAGCAAAGCTTGAGAGCATGGGTCGTTGGTGAGGTACGCGAGCTTCCTAAAGGCGCTCCACAAACGATTGTGATCTAAATTTGAAGAATTTCTTGGCAATGTGCGAGAGCAGTCTCGAGCTCTTGAGGATTAAACGAATCAAATACTTTGCGTCCTGCAATGGCTCTGAGCCAAGTCAGCTGGCGTTTACCGAGTTGTCTAGTAGCGGCTAGAGCTTTATAGCGCATCTCGTCCCACGTGATTTTCCCATCCAAGTGCTCCCATGCTTGTCGGTAGCCTACCGAGCGAATTGCTGGTAAGTCAGCATGTAACGCAGAATTCTTTCGCAAACCCTCAACCTCTTCCATAAATCCTTGCTCAAGCATTTGATCAAAACGCTTCTCAAGTAAGGCGTGAAGTTTTGCACGATCGCTTGGCTCTAGAGAAACTAATGTGATCCATGGAGGAATACTGGAGCCTTCACGACCATCTTCGCTTGGGGCATCAGCCAACCATGCTGACATGGTTTTGCCAGTCGCTTCATAAACTTCTAATGCGCGTTGCACCCGTTGTGAATCGTTTGGCTCAAGACGTTGCGCCGTGATCGGATCAATCAAAGCCAGTTTTTGATGCATCGCTGGCCAACCTAATTGTTTTCCTGCTTCATCCAGTCGTGCTCGAATTTCTGGATTAGCAGGGGGAAGACTTGAAAGACCAAAGGCCCATGCTCGCCAATAAAGCATGGTGCCACCGACAATAATCGGAATATTTCCTCGCTCTTGAATAGCAAAACAGAGTTTTTTTGCATCTTGTGCAAAGCGTGCAGCTGAATACGATTCAGTGGGATCCAAAATATCAATCAGATGATGAGTTACTGCAGCGCGTTCAGCAACTGTAGGCTTAGCGCTGCCGATATCAAGACCGCGATAGACCAAGGCAGAATCCATGCTGATGATTTCAATATTCTGTCCTTGAGATTTGGCTTGCTCAGCCAGTCTCATCGCTAGATGGGTTTTGCCGGAGCCAGTCGGGCCAACAATACATAGGACCGGTGAATGCTCAGGCTGAATGTGTAGTTCAGTTTGCATGCCAAATTATAGGGTCAATAAGACTATGACAGAGCCTGTTAATATCACTTGCAAGCAAATAAGTGGAGTGGGCATTGATTGATACCCTAATGCAATTGGGCGATCTGTTTTTACATATTGATCGCCATCTAGATGTAGTCATTGCGCAATATGGTTATTGGGCGTATGGACTTTTGTTTGCAATTGTCTTTGCTGAGACAGGCTTAGTAATTGCCCCCTTTCTACCCGGTGACTCTTTGCTCTTCATTGCAGGGGCCTATTGTGCGACTGGTCATTTCAACATCGTTACGCTTTCAGTTGGATTGGTACTTGCTGCAGTATTGGGTAATACCGTGAACTATCTGATAGGTCGCTGGATAGGTCATCGGGTCTTTAGTAGTCAATCCCGTTGGATCGATCAAAAAGCTTTGCGTAAGACGCATGGCTTTTATGAAAAGCATGGCGGTAAGACAATTGTCCTCGCTCGATTCTTGCCGATTATTCGAACCTTTGCACCTTTTGTTGCTGGTGTTTCACAAATGAACTTCGCACGCTTTCAATTATTTAATATAACGGGCGCGCTACTGTGGGTAATCATCTTGGTTGTAGCAGGGTATTTTTTTGGAAATATCCCCGTGATTCGTCAGAACCTCAACATCATTGTTTTAATTGGGGTTGGTGCTGCTGCGCTGCCAATTGTTCTGGCGGGCCTCTATAAAATATTCAAGCCCAAATCCTAAGTTACTTTAATGCAGCTTAGTTTGGCCCTCGAGGGTGGCAATGTGATCCCGGATTTCAGTTGCATCCTCTGCCTCAGGCGACTCCCGTAAATAACGCTGCATATCCGCTAGGGCGGGACGCAAGTACTCTAGCTGGGCAAAGATTAGACCGCGATCCCGAATTTCTTCAAGAGAATCGGGTAGCAAAATCACAAGACGTTCTTGAACACCTAGTAGTCGCTCCCAGCGCTCATGCTCAGAGTAAATCATTTTGAGATTTCTTAAAAAGCGCGACAGAATTTCTCTAGGACTTGATGCACGCAAGAAGATATTCAGTGGCAAGCTCAGTTCACCGCGGTAACCCTTGGCATCTAAATAGGGATCCAGCATCTCTTGTAATTCATTTTTCGAGAGGGATGCACCCGTAAGTGGATCCATGATGATCTCGCCTTGCTGTAAGGAGATGCGCATCATGAAGTGATTAGGAAATGAGACCCCCCGGATCTTCAAGCCAATTTGATTGCCTAACTCCATCATCAGAATGGCAAGCGAAATAGGAATGCCACGACGGTTATCGATGATCTGATGGAGATATGAATTTTCAGGCGCGTAGAAATCGTTTGGGTTTGGGCCAAAGCCGAGTTCAGTATAAAAATAATGTTTCAGAATCTGTAGTCGTTGAATCGCAGAGGTCTCAGGCGTAATTCGAGTTTTGAGTTTCTCGGCCATTTGATCAATGTGATCTAGAACGCCTTGCACATCAAGATCAGGGTAAGCGTGCTGCGCAACTGCGATTGCCGCTTCAGTCAAGGGCAGGTGTTCGTCCTCAGCAACTAAGGAGGCAAAGTAGTCGAGTTGTTGAGTTGGCATAACTCCTATTTTGCATGACGCAGAAATTTTTGCCAGCGAATTCCAACTAAAGCTAGAGCCGCAAAATAAACTACGCTGGCAGCCATTAACCAGGCGGCCAATAAGCCAATCCGAGTCCAGGGTGCCGAGCGTAGCTCAATCCAGTCATGGGCTCCAGCCGCGTAGTACAGCAGCAAAGCAAAGGGAATGAGTGCAAAAAACAACTGACTTAAGTATTTTCCCCAAGGATGCGATGGCAAGGCGCCGCGCTTACTGAGCCCTATCCACAGGAGGGCTGCATTGAGGCAAGCGCCCACTCCCACGGAAAGTGCCAAGCCAGCATGGCCGAGCCAAGGCACAAAGATTAAATTAGCCAGCTGAGTGCAGACTAAGACGATGAGTCCAATTTTGACGGGGGTGCGGATGTCTTGGCGAGAATAAAAACCGGGCGCCAAAATTTTCACCAAGATGAGGCCTATGAGGCCAACACCATATGCTGACAGCGCATGCTGGGTCATGACCACATCTACTGCATTAAATTTGCCGTAGTTATAAAGTGCTGCTGCAATTGGTTGCCCAAACAAAAAGAGGGCGATGGCGCACGGCGCTGCTAGCAGGAAAGTTAACTGCAACCCCCAGATCAGCAGTTCTCCGGCGTGCTCTACATCTTTTTGGGCATTTGCTTTACTCAAACTGGGAAGTAAAACTGTGCCGAGGGCAACTCCTAGTAATGCAGTTGGAAACTCCATTAGGCGATCGGCATACGAGAGCCATGACACGCTGCCCGTTTGAAGTCGTGAAGCAATATTGGTGTTGATGATGAGCGAAATTTGCGCCACCGATACTGCAAAAACAGCAGGACCCATTAGGCGCAGGACTCTTCTGGCTTCAGGATTGCGAACCGCATTCAAAATGGCGCCAGGCAATAGCGCAATGCGAGGCAAGAGCCCTAAACGCGAGAGTGCGGGAATCTGAATCGCTAATTGCAGAACACCGCCCAACAGAACGCCAAAAGCAAGACCGTAAATGGGTTGCGCCAAGTGAGGGGATAGAAAAATGGCTCCCGTAATCAGGGATAGATTGAGTAGCACAGGGGTAAAGGCGGGTATGGCGAAACGCTGGAAGGTGTTGAGGATGCCCGCTGAGAGCGATACCATCGAGATCAGGCCGATATAGGGAAACATGATGCGGGTCATGACTACGCTAGCCTCGTAGGCTGGACCGCCATCAAAGCCAGTGGCAATCACCATAATCAAAATAGGGGCGCCTAGAACACCCAAGATGACTGTCAGCAGTAAAGCCCAAAATAAGAGGGTCGCCACCGCATTAATGAGTATTTGGGACTGTTTGACATCCCCCTGACTCGAGACCTCTCCCAAAATCGGCACAAATGCCTGGGAAAAAGCCCCTTCTGCAAATAGGCGCCGCAGAAGATTGGGGAGGCGAAAAGCCACATTAAAGGCGTCAGTCCACTCCGAGGCCCCAAAGCTACGGGCAATCAGGGTCTCCCTGAGGAGCCCCGTAATACGGGAAATCATGGTCAGAGAACTGACTTTGGCAGCAGCAGAAAGCAGGTTC
>Ga0208498_1000236_pt1 | contig 22904 bp, 31 predicted proteins | sample CryBogCBE12Aug09_FD_185502 | JGI IMG/M metagenome (GOLD analysis project Ga0208498, IMG submission 185502) | Freshwater microbial communities from Crystal Bog, Wisconsin, USA - CBE12Aug09 (SPAdes) (version 2) | ecosystem: Environmental > Aquatic > Freshwater > Lake | place: Crystal Bog... | reverse complement strand
GTGACCGCTGCTAGGCGTAAAACAGACCCAGTCAGTCTGTCCGGGAACGAAAATTATGAAGACGATCTTCCCTTCTAAAATATTTTCGATTTTATGCGTTTTATGTGTTGCATTCCTCATTGCATTCCGGTAGATATTTTTCATCGAAACCGGAGACAGAACATGAAGATCAACGCTAAAATCACCCGCAACGGAATCGAGTATGATGCCGTCGTTTTCTTCTCTGCTTATCGGGACACATATGGCGACGTGGACGTTTCCTTCGACGGCGCTGAGTTCGAGGAAGAACCAGAGGATGGCGAAGCTGAAATGACGGATGACGAAGAAGTGACCTTGTTTTTTTGGTTGCACACAAAGGGCTACCAGGACGCTGTCGAAATCGCTTCCACCAACCTGATTGATTGGAAATAATCGCCATGATCAACGTAGCAAAAGCCTTGTTCGTCCAGGCTCAACGCCACAAGTGGACCATCACCGTCATGTATGACGATGAGGCCGGATACACCGGCAAGAGCGCCAAGGATGCTTGGCGTGCCGTTGACGACGTCAGCGATGACCTGTTCGTCCACTTCCACGACGCTGATGGCCGCAACATCGGATGGGTGCAGGTCGCATCTGGCCTGGAGCCTGACGAAACCATCATCGACGGATCTGCCGTTGGTCCAGTAGCCGATCTTGTCGATGCCATCATCGAAGCTGTTGTTTGAATAGGAGAGTAGAAAATGGCCAATGCAAACTTCGCACGAGACTGGGACCCTGACGACATTGATCCGACCAAAACATTCAAGACGATCATTCAAGAAAATATCGTCCAGGCTTTCGACGATCAATTCGAGGAAAGAGATGGAGCAATCATCAGCCTTACACCGGCGGGGATAAGAATCACAGTTTTTGAACAAAAAACGTATTTTATTCCCTGGAAGTATGGTGAAATGTGGCTGCGACCGACCATTATGATTTCGGGGAGCCATCCATCCGAGGGGTTGAAATCTTCAATTCAGAGAATTCGAATTGCTATGGAGGATTTATTCAACAAAGAAATTGCTGAAGCTAAAGAAAATGGCGAATATGACGACGAAGGCGGGGGTGAATGACATGAACGCCAACGACATTCGCAGCCAATACATGAGGCTTCCGACGGAGGAACTCATGGCGATTGCTATCGATTCCGCCGCCGACCTTCGCGAGCTTAACAGCACGCAGCGTGAGCTCTCCGTTATGGTCGATATTGCGCTTCTAGTGCTTTCTGATCGTCTTCCAATGTCCACCTTCGCCAGCGTGTGCGACGAATGCGACATCAACCTCGAAAGCCACTGACATGCACATCACATCCGAATGGTCTGTCGCAGCCACGCGACACTTTGGCGACGGTATCTGGCACTGGCATCCCGACGCAGACCAAGTGGTAATCTGGTCGATGCATGATGACGGGGCGATCATCGTCACAACGCGGCGGAACGAAGAAACGAAAAATTTTGAACTTCTCGTCAAAAAAACATCCAAAATCCATAGGGTGAAGTTGACAAAGAAAGTAGTTAATTCTATATAGGTTTCAGCACCAAGAACGGTGCAGTTTACATGATAGGAATCACACAATGTCCAACACCGCACCCTTGGTCCTCGCCTATCTGCAAGCCAAAGCCGCCGAAGAAGCCGCCAAGCAGGCTGTCGCCGCAGCGCGCAAGGCCATTCTCGAAACCGGCATGGATGTCATCACGGGCGAAACTGCCGACATCTGCGTCACCATCAGCGAACGCAAGGCGATTGACGCTGACGCCGTCAAGGCGATCCTCGGACACGCCACGCCATACAAAGTCGCGTGCGTCGAAACACTCCGCGTGAAGGCCAAGTGCCCCCAGAGCGGGGGCTAAAGAAAGGGAAGGTGTCTTCCCTTTCATAGCAACGACATCAAGGAAAGTTTCTGAACATGTTTGACTCAAGCATCGCCAGCGAACAGGAAGTCTTCGACTACGTCATCGGACAACTTGTCCGTCAGGGCGGTCGATCCGTATCTGCTAGCGGCGAAGATTGCCGCTACCGGGGTTCTGATGGAAGCAAATGCGCCGTCGGGTTCCTGATCCCAGATGAATTGTATGTCTGGCGGATGGAAGGGGATTCCATCAGTGGCTTGTGCGAACATTTCCCAGACCTTTGCGCAAAGACCGGCATCAAAAAGCATAAGGACATTTTGAATGGTCTTCAGTATATGCACGACTCACTTTCAACGTGGCAAAATCAAGATAGCTTTTTCCACAAAGCGCGACGTATTGCCGACTTATACAACTTGACCGTTCCCGAAATCGCCTACACCTACCAGCCCAAGACGAAGGAGTGACAACCCTTGCCACAGCCCTTTGGATCGCCGCCTGGGCCTGTCTGCTGTGGCCGCTGGTTGCCAACTACCGGGCTATCCCATATGCCGCTGTAGCGGCTTCCCTGGCCCTCCTGTGGCCATCCAACGGAGAAACAGCAATATGGCTATTGAAGACATTATCTCGCAGCTAAAAAACAGCACCGAACCGTCGGCGCTGGAAGGGGACCTGAACGAAGAAATGTGGAGGCATCACGATCAAATTTGTGATTTGTTTAATAAAAATTTTATTATGCAAGGCACAGAGCTTGGAATGAGAGTTGCTGTCCTTTTAGCTATTTTGGCAGTGCAAATTTCATTTGCTGAAGATGTAGAGAGTGGTGCCGTTAAAGCGGGCATTGAATTGGTTCGCCTGTCGATGTCTATAGCGCAACAGCGCCAACAAATGGAAAACGAAGAAGATGAGTAACTTCGAACAGTGGTGCGAGAGTTCGCTTAAATTAGCCCAAGAAATCCATGAAATCTTCGAAAGGGAGAAATTTTATGAGCGCAACCAGCTAGGTGGCGTCGTCTTCGGATTGGCTACGCTGACTGCCGTGCTTGCCAGCGAAAGCGATATCCCGACTAAAACGCTAAATGCAGCCCAGATCATCATGCGGCATACGCTTCATGACTTACTCGAACAGGAGAATAAGAATGTCTGAAATCGGCCACAATATCGCTACCGAACGCCTACGTAGCATCATCGAACGCATCGAACGCCTGGAGGAGGAGCGGAAGTCCCTCGCATCCGATATCAAGGATATCTATTCCGAGGCTTCAAGCGCCGGCTTCGACAAGAGGGTGCTTCGCCGGCTGATCGCCGACCGCAAGCGCGAGCAGGCTGATGTTGAGGAGGAGCAGACCCTACTGGACCTCTACCGCCGCAACCTGGGTATGTAGGGAAGCATGGCGACCAAGGATTACCACGAAACTGCCATCAGGCGATCTGGTGACAGCTTCTTGGCCGCAGCAAGCCGCCTGAAGCCAAAGCCTGAACTGACCTTCGACCAGATCAAGCAAGGCTGGAAGGATTACCAAAAGAAGATGGAGGCCCAGAAGGCTAAAAAGATAGGGTAGTGGAAAATGCACTTCCGGTAGGCTATATTAAAATCCTCAGCCGTGGAGAGGGAAAATACCACGGGTAGCTATAGGCGCGACCGGGTGGCGACCGGGACCGGACGAGAGACGGGCGAACGTCCCTAAATAAGCCCGACCGAATTTCATTTAAGGGACGCAGATATGGCCGGCAAGAACAGTAAACCAAAGAGTGCGCCGGCTGTTGTGCTGCGAACCGAGGACGTGTCTGCCGAGCAGCCGAAGAAGAAAGATGGACGGGCGAACAATGGCAATCCGTCCACTTATGATCCTGAGATCGCTGCATTGATCTGTTCTGAAATTGCTGTTGGCAAGTCGCTGTATAAAATAGCCATGGAACACGAATGCGTTCCGACGCTACAAACGGTCTATAATTGGTTGCGTGTTCACCCCGAATTTAGCTTGATGTATACGCGCGCTCGTGAAGACCAACAAAACTACTACGTAGACCAAATGATATCAATTTCTGACGATCCAAGTATTCCGTCAGACCAAAAGCGTCTGATGGTAGACACGCGCAAGTGGTTGGCAAGTAAACTCAACCGCAATACTTACGGTGACGTGAATAAGACTGAGGTAAGCGGTCCAAACGGTGCGCCAATACAGACGCAGCAGGTTGCGACTATTGACGCCAGGGCGCTTGATCCAGATGCGCGTGATGCGTTGAAGCAGGCTTTGCTGGCTGCTAAAGAACAAAACAAGTAAACAAACAGTATAGGACAAAGAAGATGAAAATTTCTGAACTAATGCTGCACACCAGAGCGTCTAATTGCTTAATTCGTGTGATGGGGTTGCAGACAACTGAGGAACTGGAAAAGTATTCACCAACAGAATTACTTAATTCATATGGGATGGGCAAAGTAACTCTTGCTTCCTTGATAGAGGCTCTCGACAGAGTAGGAGTTAAGCTTCGACAAGACTCGCCTGCTGTTCTTGCGCGGTCTTCTCTAGAAGCGGAAAATTGGGAAAGAAGCTTACAGCGTGCGTATGCTATTCTAGAAAAATATAAAGAGGGATATACTCATGCCGAAGTAGCTGAAATGTATAATTTGACGCCATCATCTATTCAGCAAATATGTCAAAAGGCTTTCAGGCACCAATTAAGCAAGGATGGCATTGATCCTCATAGCGAAAAAAGCGCGGAAATATGGAGGAGCATATTAAAACAATCATATAACGCGCGAAAAGCCAGAAAAACATAATGCTAATCAAGTATGGCGACAGTAATGTCGATGTAGACGAGGCATTACTTGAAATAGAGCGGTGTGAATTAGAAGCATCGCTCTACGACTTTACTGTCGCCGCTTGGCCGAATATTGACAGCGCAGAGTTTGCTATGGGCGGATATGCTTTGCAAGCGGTGTGCGAGCATCTGGAAGCGTGCGCAGATGGATACATCCCCAACCTGCTGATCAACATTCCACCGCGCTTCAGCAAGTCAACGGTGTGCGGTGTGATGTTCCCGGCGTGGGTGTGGGCGCAGAACGCCAGGACGCCGTTGGCCGGCCCTGGCGCACAGTTCCTGCACGCCGGCTACGCGATGGCCCTGTCGCTGCAAGATAGCGTCAAGTGCCGAACCCTGATCCAATCAGACTGGTATCAGAAGCGATGGGGACACCGGTTTAAGCTGACCGGCGACACAAACACTAAGCAGCGTTTCCAGAACGACCAGAACGGCATCCGCAACACGGTATCCGTTGGCGGTGCCACGACCGGCCTTGGTGGCAATTACCTGATCGGCGACGATCTTAACAACAGCGCCGAGGCGAACAGCGAAGCCATCATCAAGTCCACCATCGAATGGTGGGACATGGCTTGGTATAACCGCCTGAACAATTCCAAGCCCGGCTACGGTTGCCGCATCGTCATCGCACAGCGACTGTCAGAGCAAGACATCAGTGGTCATGTGCTTGAGAAGGGCGTGGGCGACTGGCAACACCTCTGCCTACCGATGCGATATGAACCAGAGCGGTCATTCCACACCACCCTGGTGCCTGCCTGGGCGACCGATGACGGCATGCCGATCCAATGGAAAGACCCACGCACGACGCCTGGGGAACTGTTGTGGCCGGAGCGGTTCGATGAACAGCAGGTTGTTCTACTCGAAAAGACGCTAGGGCCGTGGGCGACCGCAGGGCAGCTACAGCAGCGTCCTGAACCTGCCGGCGGCGGCGTTATCAAGCGAGAGTGGTGGAATCTCTGGCCTGACGAAGCTTTCCCGCCGTTCGATTTCATCATCGCCAGCCTGGACACCGCATACACCACGAAACAAGAGAATGACTTTAGCGCCCTGACGGTTTGGGGTGTATGGTATGGATCAACCGACACCCGAGCCACCCGCACGGTCAACCGTTATGGCGCAAACGCCGAGGCATTGTCAGACACCGGCACTATCGACGGTCTGCCGAAGGTCATGCTGATGACGGCTTGGCAGGAACGCCTGGAGTTGCATGACCTTGTGGAGAAGGTAGCCAAGTCCTGTCGTGCGCTGAAGGTTGACAAACTCCTGATTGAGAACAAGGCGTCAGGCATCAGCGTGTCGCAAGAAATGCGCCGAATGTATGGCCACGAAGACTTCGCCGTGCAGTTGATTGACCCTAAGGCGCAGGACAAGCTAGCGCGCCTCTACAGCGTGCAGGCGTTGTTCTCCGAAGGTATGGTATACGCGCCCGATCGTGCGTGGGCGGATATGGTTATTACACAGGTCGGTCAGTTCCCTAAAGGGCGACATGACGATCTTTGTCTGGTAGGCGATACATTAATCACTATGTTTGATGGAACCACTAAGCGCATAGACGCAATAGTTGCTGGAGATATGGTGGCAACGCCAGCAGGTCCATGTCTAGTATCTGCCGCATCCATGACCGGCGTGCGCGAAGTATGGCAAGTTGAATACACTGGAGGATGTTTAGTAGGGACCGCAAATCATCCCATACGGGTTGGATGTGAATGGAAAGAACTTGCGTCACTGTGTCCATTTGATGTATTACAGACACAATTAGATGCGTTGAACGAAAATCAAAATTTGTGTGTGGTAAAATCAGTAAAGCGCACCCATACTATACGTCCCGTATTCAATCTGACGGTTGAGGGGGAACACTGCTATTATGCCAACGGTATTCTCACTCATAATTGCGATACCGTCAGCATGGCGCTTCGTCACCTGCGCGACCTCGGCTTGCTTGTCCGCAGTCCCGAGCGTATTGCGGAGTTGAACGCAGCCAACCAACACCAAGGCAAACCGCCACAGCCGTTGTATCCAGTATAAGTGGATAAGAAATGAAGATAACCAGCCTGAAAACAAATAAAATTGTTGCCATCAATGAAGACGGTGAAGTTATTATTGCTGATGACTTGCACTTTAAGCCTGATTTTATCGGGCCTGAATCGGTCGAAAGCATAAAAGAAAACACGGAAAGATTGTCTAAGTTACTACTAGAGCGTCAATCTAAGATTAATTTCGTAGAAACTGACAAAAGATACAGCCCCAGGTTTTTCTAACAATTCATCAAGGGATACAGGCTATGCTAAAATGCCAAGCAGCACTTGAAGACAATGGCGACGGTTCTTTCACCGTTGAAGTATGGTCGCCTGATTTGGCTGGAATTACTGCGACGTATACAGTAAAAGCAATCGCTGATAATTATGCCGCGCAAGAAGCCATCGAACGCTTTATTGCCGAACACGGCGCACTCATGGGGTAGCATATGTCGCTCGTTCCTGGCCTGTCACCGAACATCCGGTTGTCTGAACCCGAACCGGGTTTGCAGCTTGCGCCGATAGACGTGGTGGTGGCAGAAGACGACGAGCAGCAGGATACGCCGGAATATGACGACAAGGGTGCGATCCTACGCATCGAACACCCTGACGGCTCGATCACCGTCAGTCTGGACGGCAAGCCCATTGACGAGGCAGAAAGCCGTGGTCCAAAGGGCTGGTTCGACAATCTGGCTGAGGACATCAGCGACCTCGAACTGAGCCGCATCAGCAGCGAACTGCTACGTGGCGTAGAGGACGACCTTGAAACCCGCCAGGAATGGATTGAGGACCGCGCGCAGGGAATTAAGCTTCTCGGTCTGAAGGTGGAGATTCCCAACCTTGCCGGCGCGTCTGACGGCGCTCCTGTCGAGGGTATGTCCCGCGTTCGTCATCCGCTGCTTCTGGAGGCTGTTCTCCGCTTCCAGGCGAACGCGCGTTCGGAAATGCTGCCCACCGATGGACCGGTGAAGATCAGGGACGACAGCAACGGCAGCACCGCAGAACAGGACCAGTTAGCCGACGCGCTGGAAAAGGACTTCAATCACTACCTGACCAGCACGGCGACGGAATACTATCCCGATACCGACCGTATGCTGCTGTTGCTTGGCTTCGGCGGCACAGCGTTCAAGAAAGTCTACTTCTGCCCGCTGCGCAACCGGCCCGTGAGCGAGACTGTTGATGCCGATGACCTGATCGTCAGCAACAACGCATCCGACCTTCAGAACGCCCGACGCATCACGCACCGTGTGTCGATGAAGCCATCGACGGTCAAGCGCCTGCAAATCATGGGCGTTTACCGCGACACCGAACTGTCGCAGGCTGCCGCGCCTAAGCTTGATGCCGTCAAAGAGGAGAAGGACGCACAGCAGGGCATTAGTTCCGAAACCAAGAACCCTGACGACCGCGACCGCGAAATTTATGAGATTTATTGCGAACTCGATATCGTCGGCTACGAACACAAATACAAGGGCAAAATCAGTGGCTTGGAAGTCCCGTATCGCGTCACTATTGACGTATCTTCGAAGCAAATCCTGTCTATTGTTCGCAACTACGACAAGAACGACGAAGAACTTCCTGACCCGCGTGCTAACTTCGTCAAGTATACATTCGTTCCTGGCTTCGGCTTCTACGACATTGGATTACTGCATATACTTGGTAATACTACCAACGCTATTACTGCTGCTTGGCGTGAGTTGCTTGATGCTGGGATGTATTCTAATTTCCCTGGCTTTTTGTTCGCGGATACTGGCGCGCGTCAAAACACTAACATTTTCCGCGTTCCGCCGGGTGGTGGCGCTCCGGTCAAAACCGGTGGCATGCCCATTAATCAGGCCATCATGCCTCTCCCGTATAAGGAACCATCGCCGGCACTGATGTCGCTGGTTAATGACATCGCCACAACGGGTATGCGGATCGGCGGCACGTCTGAGCAGCAGGTTGGTGAAGGACGCGCAGACGCGCCTGTCGGCACCACCCTGGCGATGATCGAACAGGCCGCGAAGGTGCTGAACAGCGTTCACAAGCGCATGCACGCATCGCAAGCCGAGGAATTTCGGTTGCTTGCACGTTGCTTCAAGGAGAACCCGAATAGCTTCTGGCAACGTAACAAGACGCCTGCATATACGTGGGACGAGAAGGTGTTCCTGAAGGCGCTAGAGGACAACGAACTGTCGCCCCAGGCAGACCCGAACACAGCCAGTGCAGCGCAGCGTATGATGAAGCTTGCCGCTCTGAAGCAGCTACAGGCGTCTAACCCGACGATGTATGACCCGATTGCCATTGATCGTGCGTGCATCCAGGCCCTCGGCTTCTCCAACCCCGATCAGTTCATGGCTCCTCCGTCCGCACAGGCTGCGCCACCGCCGGAAATGCAGAAGCAGATGGCGGAAATGCAGGTCAAGAAGCAGCAGGCCGACGCACAGACGTTGAAGGCCCAGGCGGACATGCTGAAGGCGCAACACGAAGCAAGCGCACCGCATGATGTTCAGCAACAGCAGGTGGACACGCCTGTCGATCTGATGACAGCAAGGGCGAAGTTGATGGACGCGCAGACGAAGCGCCACGCCCTCGGCATTCAGCAGGCTGACGTCATGCAGGAAGACCGCAACCGCGCCGCCGACCGTGCAAGTCACGAGAAGATTCAGCTACTGGAATTGGCGCGCGACATCGCCTTGCATCCCCAGGCGGCACCGATTGCCGCCCCCATCGCAAAGCAGGCTGAACAGCAATGATGCAATCCCCAGACAAAGCCATCCGACGCGCTACAATGGTCGCTAAGGGGCTTGCTAAGGAGATTGGTCCACTACCTACCGGCGACCATCCAAAGCCGCCACATCCGGCTTCCATGATCCCTGGCGTGCATGTCACTGGCATGGGTGATGGACCGCAATCCTTTGCCGACGGTGGCGACGTCACCAGCAATCCCAATTTTAGCCAATGGTTCGGCAATAGCGTGGCGCACGATAATGGCGTCCCGCGCACATACTATACCGGCACGTCGAAAGATAAGGACTTCACTTCATTTAACGTAGGTCGGCATGGTGTATGGTTTACGACCGATCCTCATGAAGCCAGCCAATACGCCGAGAGCAATGACAGCCAGGGACATGTGTGGGAGAACGGCAGATTCCAGCCGATAAACACCGCAGGCCGGGTTATTCCGGCGTATTTGAAGGCAGAAAATCCATACACTGGAGAGCGGCCAGAGGCTATAAACCGGGCACAAAACTACAAAAAGGCGCAGTCAGACTGGTTTGATACTTTGCGTGCCGCCGGTCATGACTCTTGGATACCTTCGTCGCTGAAGGGCAATCTTGCCGTCATGCTGCGGCATCCTACGCAAATCAAGTCTGCCATTGGCAATAGCGGTGCGTTCGATCCTAAGCAGAAAGCCATCCACAAGGCCGACGGTGGCGACGTAGAGCCAACAGACGAAACTGGGTTCGATGCTTACCATGGATCGCCGCACGAGTTCGCGCCGGAGCGTTTAATCCAACACCCTACGGGCGAACAGGAGTATATCCCCACCAGCCAGCCGGTGCCGGAGAATGCGTCGGTTCTGAAAGAGTTGCCGTTAGGTCGGTTCCGGTCGGATAAGATCGGGACTGGCGAAGGTGCGCAGGCGTTCGGTCATGGTTTGTATTTTGGCGAGAAAGGAACAGCGCGGGGATATAGAGAACGCCTTTCTTCACGTTCAAGAAACCCAATTCCGTTCAGTCAAAGGATAAAAATTGAAGGCAATACCTTTTACGAAGCAGCTAAAAAAATAAATCCAGACATTCCTGATTGTTCAATAGACGATGCCGCTCGAAAAATATATGAGAGAGGCGGCGATATAAATGCAACTTATAAATATATTGCCGCTCATCCATTTTCGGATTGGAAACGTAAACTAGAAGCAATGGCTCCTTTCTTAGGGAAGGACGTTGAACTGCTATCCCAAGGTCACCTCTACCATGTCCGCGTCCATGCAAACCCGGAGCATTTTCTGGATTGGGATAAGCCATTGGGCGAACAGCATCCCCATGTGCAGCAGGCTCTATCCTTTCTCGGACTGAACCCGCAAGACGAAGGTCATCCTTCACGCCCAGGCGAAGCGGCTTATCGTGCAGCCGTATTTCAACACGGCAAAGACCCCGCTAAGGCAGCAGCCGCCCTACAAGCAGCCGGCATTCCCGGCATCCGATACCTAGACGCCAACAGCCGCGATCCAAACACTGAGAATCCGACCCACAACCACGTCGTGTTCGATCCCAGCAAGATCACCATCAAGCGTCGGTATGCGCGTGGTGGCGTGGTTAAGAAGTTTGCTGGTGGTGGGGATACAGGTGCAGGCATGAATAACGACCCAATGGTTCAAAAAGCCTTGGACGTGGCGCAACAGGCTGCTCCAAAAGCTATATCCACTGCGGTTAATGCCGCACAGTCAGTCATGCAGAAACCGACTGAAGACCATCCTGCATGGATACCTCAAAGGTTAATCACCAGCAAAACAGCGCAACCACCGTCGGCAGAAGATCGTAATATTGTTGATTTGGACGCATTAAAATCAACGCCTAAACTTTATCAAGCACATACTGACTTGTTGCGTAACTACCCGAATATGCCAGAGCATATTGCTAAACACGGATCGGCCGACGATGTCGCCGAAGCATTCATCAATCATGTGCAAGATAATCTATTATCGTTACATGACGCAGTCCCCGCACAAACTCGAAACCGTAGTAAGCTATGGTATGATGGGGCAAACAGGATTGCCCAAGAATGGGCGAAAAAATACAACATCCCCATTCATTCTGCTGCTGGCGCGCTGGCAGCACTTTCCCCACAAAAAGATTGGTATCAAAACGTCTCTTTGGCGCATCGCGTCGTGGATATGTTGAAGGGAAACGATAATTTTTATCGTGGCCGACCAGCCGATGATCAAATGAAAGAAAAATTTAATTCGATGCCCTCGCTTCAAAAGCCAGAATATCAAAATTTATATTCTTTAATTCACGGGAAAACACTTAGCGATATTGATAAAGAACAATGGGAACCAGAAGCTAAAAATACCGCCAAGGCTCTTTGGATAAGATTGCATGATGAAACGTATAACCCACGATCCTATCATATTGTCACCCCAGAAGGTGGCTATGCTGATCTAGCACGCAATGCCGATGGGTCTGAATCAAAGGTCGGATGGGGTTCATTGCCTGAAATAGCTAAGGCTATTGGCGCAATTCAATCCGGGGATGATCCTGCGGCATTATCTGAATTAATGGGAGAAAAACATAAAGTTCGTAATTTTTACAACAACATCCTTTCTCCAAATTCTAAACACGGCGATGTCACTATTGATACCCATGCGGTCGCCGCTGGACTTTATCGGCCATTAAGTGGCAAATCAGTTGAAGTCGCGCATAACTTTGGCAACTATGCCGGCAAAGGCATCCCTAACGCTGGCGGGTCTGCTATTTCCGGCGTTCAAGGGACTTATCCTCTCTATGCCGAAGCATACAGACGAGCAGCCGCAAAACGTGGTATTTTGCCGCGCGAAATGCAATCCATCACATGGGAAGCTGTTCGTGGGTTGTTCCCGGAAGTATTTAAGAAAGGGAAAAATGTTGCTAGAATTGATAACATTTGGGATAATTATAAGAACGGAAGCTTAACCCAACAGCAAGCAAGGGAACAAGTAAATGCAATCGCCGCACCACAGGGAATCCGCCCACCAACATGGGAAGAAGGACGGCCTACTGGAACTGATGAAAATAGCGGGAGTGCCATTGACCAGGGAGGATTATCTGAACCTGTCCTACCTGGGAAAGGTTCCGCACGAATTAACCCCAGAGCAGGAAGACGAGTTGCCGCCGCAATTCCGCAGGGAGCCAGCGGTGGACCATCCGCACCGGTAAAGCCTAAATTTGCATATGGTGGCGATGTCATTTCTCGTGCCCTTCAACTCACCCAGCAGCATGCGCCGGTTCCCGCTGCTGTCACACTTGCCAGGAACCTGATGCCGGGACGCCGGTAGGAGAACGAAGACATGTCGAAAGCCACTGAGCGCGCACGCGCTAAAGCACACCGGATCACCCGCACCGACCCACAGGGGACGAAGGTTGATGCATCCGGCTACACGCCGCCAGACGCCCTTGATGCTGACGTAAAGACCGGCATGCGACCGATCTCGCGCCGGCAGTTCAAGAAGGGCGGGAAGGTTGTCGGCGCTGTTCATGGCGAACATGCCAAGCGCCACGCTGGTCGCAAGCCGCGCAAGTCCGGTGGCAAGGCTCTGTCTGCTGACAGCCTGATCAACCGCAACGCCAAGGAAGCCAACGCCGAGCGTGACGGCAGCAAGCATGTCGGCGGGTTCAACAAGGGTGGACGGGCGCATAAAATGGTCGGTGGGCCGATGATGGGTGCGCCCAACGCTGGCAACATGGACCCGCGCGTCCTCGCGTTGATGAAAGCAAAGATGGCCGGCGGTCAGGGTATGCCGATGCGTCCGGGCGTTGGTCCGATGAAGCGTGGCGGGAAAGCCGAACACCCTGACGAACGCGAAGACCGCGTCCTGGTCAAAAAGATGGTCAAGGGCGAGGCGTTGACTGGCAAGAAGCACGGTGGTCGGGCGCACAAGTATGATGGCGGCGAAGCTATGGGGACGGGTGCGGGCGATAAACCGTATCTGGCACCCGCATCGCAGAAACCGGACCCAGCCGCCCTTGCTGCCATCATTAAAGCCGGTGGCGGCAAACAGCGTCCGCGTGAAACCTATCCTGATCTGGACACGCGCCCCGACCCGAATGACCCGAATGCCCTGTGGACCGGTCAGCCTCGCAAGCGCGGTGGCAAGGCCGAGCATGGTACTGGGTGCCGGTGCCATGAATGCCATGGTGGTGTCGCCAAGAAGCGCGGTGGCAGCCTGAGCGTGTCTGACGGCGCTCTGGAGGGCACTCGTCCGACTGGTGGACGTATGGCGCGCAAGGATGGTGGTCGCACCAAGGGGAAGACCAACATCAACATCATTATCGGCACCGGCAAGGGCATGGATAACCAGATGGGTGGCGGTCAGCCACCGACCATGCCTCCGCGTCCTCCCGCTATGCCAGTTGCTGTTCCGCCTCCTCCAGGCGCTGGCGCTCCTATGGGCATGCCTCCCGGTGGTATGCCGCCGATGATGCCTCCTCCGGGTGCCGGCGCACCGCCTCCTGGCGGTATGCCTCCGATGATGGGCCGCAAGACCGGCGGTCGCGTTGCTGAAGCCAAGATGGAGTTCGGCGCAGGTGGCGGCAAAGGACGCCTTGAGAAGATCAAGGAATACGGTCACCGGAAGTAATGCTTCGGCCTGATTTGCGTTAATACTTGACGGGCGGTAACATAGATGTGTTACTGCCCGTTTTGTATTTCAGGACCAAGTAAATGCTCACATACAACATGCTTTTTGAGAAGGAATTGCGTAAATTACTGATTGAAACTATTGAAAGACGCAAAGACGATTTGTCCTTTGGCCACGCATTAGATTACCAAAAAGAGGTCGGAATTATTACCGGCCTAAGAACAGCCCTTGATTTATGCGATGAAGCAAACAAGCTGCTGTCCAATACTTAACCAACGCAAGTAATGGAGAACAATATGCCCTTCATGGTGATGGAGCATTCAACCGACCCCAAGCAAGCTTTGAAAAAGGAGGTCGGTAACGTCGATAGCGTCGAGGTTTTCAACAATCAGGTGCTTGTTGCTGTCTATACGCGGCCTGAAAAGACCAAGAGCGGCATCTATCTGACCAGCGGCACCCGCGACGAAGACAAAATCCAGGGCAAGGTCGGTCTGGTGCTGAAGAAAGGCCCGCAAGCCTTCGTTGACCCGTCAAACAACTGGTTCGAAGGCATCGACATCAGCCTGGACGACTGGGTGTTCTTCCGCCCCTCCGATGGATGGAGCGTGACAATCAACAACGTCGTCTGTCGCATGCTTGACGACACGAATATCCGTGGTCGCATTCAAGCGCCTGACCAAGTTTGGTAATAAGGGAGCATCAACATGGCAGACGAAAACAATATTTTTGACGTCGCTGTTGAAGAAACGCCGAAAGAAGGCGTTGAAATTCAGGTTGCAGACACAAACGAGCCTGAAACCGACTTCAATGCCAGTATCGAGCAGCTAAAACAGCAACTTGAAGCTGAAAAGCAGGCTCGCATCGACGCCGAACGCCGCATTCATGAGGCCCAGAGCCGTGAATATGCAGCGCGCAACGAAAAGGCCGACACTGACCTTCAGTTGATCAACAACGCCATCTATACGGTCAACACGAATACCAACATCCTGAAGTCTCACTACGCTGAAGCGATGCAGGCAGGTGACTATGGGCGTGCAGCCGAAATCCAGCAGGAAATGGCGTCTAACGAAGCCAAGCGTCTGCAACTGGAAAACGGTAAAGCGGCAATGGAGGCTGCACCGAAGCAGGAACCGCCGCGACAGCAACCCGCAGACCCGGTCGAGGCGCTAGCATCGCAGCTTACCCCTCGCTCTGCCGAGTGGATTCGGCGTCATCCTGAGTTCGCGCGCGATCAGCGCTTGTTCAACAAGATGATCAACGCACACAACCTTGCTGTTGCAGACGGCATCCAGCCGGACACTGACGCATACTTTGCCGAGGTCGAAAGCACCCTGAAGATCAACCGTGGCGCGGCGGCAACCCAGGCTGAAACGCCAATGGAACAGACCGCAAAAGTCACGCAACAGCGTGTTTCGCCCAACGCAGCGCCGGCAGCGGCACCCGTCAGCCGTCAATCATCCAGCGACCGGCAAACGGTCGTCCGTCTGAGTGCCGAAGAACGCGAAATGGCGAGCATGATGAAGATGACGCCCGAAGAATACGGGAAAGAAAAGCTGAAGCTGAAGCGTGAAGGCAAAATCCACTGAAAGGATAGAACATGAGTGGTTCAATTACACGGCGTGCGATGAAATCCGCGCCCAAAAGCGTCCTGCAACAGGCGCTTGAAACACCTGAAACTGCCGACGCGCCGGTTGTGACCGACATCAAGGTTCCCGACGCGCCGCAACGTGCTGCCATGCGACAGGCTATGCGTGATGAAGACCCTCGCGCACGTGCCGCACGTCGAGCCGCCGAACTGCGCGGCAACATTGGCGACATGGATGAAGGCACTGACGAGTTTTTTATCCCGCCACACCTCGTCCCTGACGGCTGGACGTATGAATGGAAGCGCAACACCATCCTCGGCCAGGAAGACCCCGCGTATCAGGTCGCCTTGGCTCGCAAGGGGTGGGAAGCCGTCGATGCAAGCCGACACCCTGAAATGATGCCCATCGGTTCCAAAGGCGTTGTGTCTCGCAAGGGCATGGTCCTGATGGAGCGACCGAAGGAAATCACTGACGAAGTGCGCCAGATCGAAAAGAAGGTGGCACGCAATCAGGTTCGGCAGAAGGAGGAGCAACTTAACTCCGCACCTGACGGTCAATTCGGGCGCGATCACGCCCAGGTTCGACCGAAAATCAACAAAAGCTACTCGCCGATTGCCATTCCTGCCGACGAGTAAGAACACACGAAGTAAAAGGGCCGTAAAAAGCCCTTTTATTTGCGTTTTGACTTGTGTATGTTGACGAGCAGCAGGGTTTATCCCTCCCAAATGCCTCGGGGTGTTTGGTATTAGTTATCACCCGGTTTCCCATCGCCCCGGTGTGCGATGATGGAGCCTCCTTTTATGAAGGAGAACCCGTCATGGCGAATACAAACGCGCCTTTCGGTTTTTCGCAGTATTCTGGGACCGGTTCGTCCCCGACCTATGAGCAAGTGCAGCTTGCGATTTCGTCCACCAACTCTACCAACCCGCAGATTTTCTCGGGTGACCCGGTGGCGCAGCTTTCGACGGGCTACATCTGTCAGGTCGGCACCAACAGCACCACCTCGGCCAATGCCGCCGCTGCTGGTAGCATGATCGGCATCTTTGCCGGCTGCAAATACCTGTCGGTTTCGCAGAAGCGCACCGTGTGGTCGAACTACTTCCCCGGCGTTGGCGACGTGAACACCGCCGCTGCGGTGACTGCTTACGTCATCACGGATCCGAACGCTCAGTTCCTTGTTCAGACCGCCAACAGCAACACGACCGCCACTGCGGTTGGCGTTTCTGCCATCGGCCAGAACATCGGCTTCGCCTACGGCACCGGCACCGGCACCAACACGAACACCCTCGGGACGACCCCTGGCAACGTGTCCACCGGCCTGTCCACCGCCTACGCGGACCAATACACGCTGACCACGCCGGGCGGCACCAGCGCCACCCTGCCGTTCCGCGTCATCGCCCTTGCCAACTACACTCCCGACGGGTCCAACCCGCTCCAGAGCATCAACGGCAATGACTTCACCTCTGCCTACAACCGGATTGTTGTTGCCTTCAATACGATGGCGATGAAGTCTGGCGTGGCCGGCATCTAACAGGGAGTAGGCACCAATGGCTGTCAATCTTTCAGCGATTAAAGACCTTCTCCTGCCGGGCTTGCGTGGCATTGAAGGCAAATACGAGATGATCCCGTCGCAATACGACCGGATCTTCACGAAGCACGACTCGAAACTGGCTCTCGAACGCACCGCCGAAATGCGGTTCCTCGGCCTCGCGCAGTTGAAGACTGAAGGTGGCCAGACCTCCTTCGACAACGGCGCTGGTGAGCGGTTTGTCTACAACCAAGAGCATTCTGAAATTGCCCTTGGTTACGCCATCACCCGCAAGGCAGTGGACGACAACCTCTACAAGACCCAGTTCCACCCGTCGAACCTCGGCCTGATTGAATCCTTTCAGCAGACCAAGGAAATCTATGGCGCGAACATCCTGAACACCGCCACCACCTACAACGCCAACGTCGGCGGTGACGGTGTGTCCCTGTGTTCGACGGCGCACCCGATTGACGGCAACACCGTTGCGAACCGCCCGACGACTGACGTTGACTTGAATGAGGCGACCCTGCTGAACGGCATGATCAGCATCCGCACCAACTTCAAGGACATGGCTGGCCTGAAGGTCTTCGCCCGTGGCCGCAAGCTGGTTGTGCCGCCGCAGTTGGAACCGGTTGCGATCCGTCTGACCAAGACGGAACTTCGCCCCGGCACGGCTGACAACGATGTCAATGCGATCTTGACCACTGCCGGCGGCTTGCCGGAAGGTTACATGGTCAACGATTTCTTGACGTCGCCGTATGCTTGGTTCCTGCTGACGAACATCGACGGTTTGTCCTACATGGAACGTGTGAAGTTCGAAACCGACATGCAAGTGGACTTTGTCACAGACAACCTCTTGGTGAAAGGCTACGAACGTTATAGTTTCGGCTATTATAATTGGCGTTCGATCTGGGGTTCCTTCCCGACCTCGTAACGACATAAAATCCTCGCCCTTAAACGGGCGGGGATTGTTTGGAAAGGAGAACTCTCATGGATATTAATGGCGGCGTTTATCCGAACGCCAACGGAAGCCCGATCTGGCCGGCCTCGACCTTCACCGGTCCTCTTGTGGCTGGCAACGTCGTGGCGAGCGATGGCACCGGCAACCTTGCTGGCGTTGGCGAAACGACTGGTTCGGCGAACCTCGGCTATGCCAACATGGCGCAGTCGGTTGTCGTCACCCAGGCGAGCGGCGTTACTAACATCGTCATCCCGGCACAGAGCCAGATCACCGATATCTATCTGATGGTGACTACGGCCTGGACCGGCGCGGCATCGACTCTCGGTATCGGCACCACGGCTTCTGCCACGGCGCTGACTGCTGCCGGTGCGGTGACGGCAAGCGCCTTGGGCCAGTTGACGATCCTGCCTGGGACTGGTTCCACGCAAATCGCTAACTGGGACAATGTCGGCAATACCGACATCAAAATCCAAATCACCTCGACCAACACCGGCTCTGGCGTAGGGACGCTTACCGTCTTCTATCTCCAGGGCATCAACCTCGCGTCGTAATAGGAGGCACCCATGAAGGGTCATAAAGAGCATCACGGCGTGAAGCATTCTGCTCACCACGTCGCCCATCACACCGCTCACCACGGCGTGCATGAACTGGCGCACCATGGTGTCCATCATGCTCGCAAGGCGCGCAAGGCTGGCGGGAAGGTTGAGGACGACATCGTCGGCACCGGCAAGGGCCACGAGGCTGCTACCTCTGGCTACAACGAAGCCGAGAAAGATCTCAAGGACAAGCCGGAGCAGCGCAGCAACGCCCACAAGATTTTCGGCGAGGCGGAAGCCATGCACGAAAAGAAGCACGGTGGTCGCGCCAAGCGCAAACATGGTGGCAAGCTTCATCACATGAAGCATGTCGGCCACGTTGAGGGCGAACACGCGAAGCACCATGCCGGTCGCAAGCCGCGCAAGTCCGGTGGCCGCGCCTCGTCCGACACCAGTCCGTTCACCTCTGCTCGTCATGGTGAGTCCGCTAAGGGCCGTCACGTCGAGCCGGAAACGATGGGCTAACAAACGGTATGCGGGGGCCTAGTGCCCCCGTAAACCATCTGGAGAAAGCCATGTCAGGCGCTTGGACACGCAAAGAGGGCAAGAACCCGGCTGGCGGTCTTAATGAACGCGGGCGGGCCTCACTGAAGGCTGAAGGCCACAACATCAAGCGCCCGGTTACGGCGTCTGAAGCCAAGCACAGCCCAGAATCGGCGCAACGCCGTGAGAATTTTCGCACCCGCATGTGCGGCATGAAAGAGAAACTTACTTCAGCGAAGACGGCGCACGATCCGAATAGCAGGATCAATCTCGCGCTGAAACGCTGGGACGTAAAGTGTTGAGAGGATAAATTATGGTCGGCGTCGTCAATCAATCCATTACCCGCGTCGGTCGTTATGAGCCTTTCGAACTTCAGGTGTCGCGTGGTCAGATTACGGGCCATTCACCGCTGAATGTTTTCGGATATGGCACGACTCCGGCCACCGTCGGCCTGTTCCGCACGGCTTGGGAAAACATGTCCACGACGGACTATGTGTTTCCGACCTCTGCCATCACCATGAACCTTGTCAGCACCGTGGCCGGCGACACCGCTTCGATTACGATCTCCGGCCTGGATGCAAACTACAACGCCATTTCCGAAGTTCTTGTTCTGAATGGCACGACTAACGTGCCGACGGTCAACCAATACTTCCGCATCAACAATATCTCTGTTTCCTCGGGCAGTGCGACCAATCCTTCCGGCGTGATTACGCTATCCAATACGGGCGGCACGGTTATCTATGCTCAGATCAACACGGCGACCATCAATGGTGTGACGAGCAGCGTCGGCACGTCGCAGATGGCTGTCTACACCGTCCCTGCCGGCTATTCGATGTATGGCTATCGGTTTAGCGCATATTCGTCCTTCAACGGCAACAGCGCGAACTATACGACCTACCGGGCCATCATCAATTTCCCGTCCGGTGTGCAGCGCATCATCCTACAGTCGCCGTTCAACACCTTCTACGAAGTTCAGCGCCACTTCCCGTTCGCGTATGCCCCTGGCACCGACGTCCGGTGGCAAATCGCCTCCAGCGCGGCCACGGCTGCTGTCGTTGGCGTGAACATCGGCGGCGTGCTGGTCCTGAATGACGGCACCCTATAAGGATCAACTATGACCACCAGCGGCACATATAATTTCAATCCGTCGCTGGGCGAAATCACGCTCTACGCCTTCAATCTGTGCGGACTTCGCAACACGTCGCTGTTGCAGGAACACATGGAATCGGCGCGCATGGCTGCCAACATGGTCGCCGCGTCGTTCTCCAACCGTGGCGTAAACCTGTGGCAGGTTGACCTTGTCACAGTTCCGCTGGTCCAAGGCACGTCAACATACAGCGTTGACCCAAGCACAGTGATGATCCTTGACGGTTATGTAACAACCGGATCAGGAACCACGGCTATTGACCGCATCATTATGCCGGTAAGCCGCACCGAATACGCCAGCTACCCAAATAAGACCCAGCAAGGTTGGCCTACAACTTTTTGGTTCGACCGCCTCCTGGCACCCACCGTGACGCTGTGGCCTGTCCCAGACGGCAATGAGGTGTCGTTCAGCTACTATCGGTTGCGCCAAATCCAAGACGCTAACTTTACGTCTGGTCAGACGGTTGATGTGCCTTACTTGTGGATGGAAGCGTTTGCCTATGCCTTGGCATTCCGCCTTGCCTTAATCTGGTCGCCCGACAAAGTCCCGATGCTGAAGCCGATTGCTGACGAAGCGTATAATATCGCTGCCGAACAGAACGTGGAAAACGCAGCGACATACATCAGTCCGCAGATACAGGGATATTATAGATAATGTTAAGGCACTGCTCAAAATGCGATAAAAATTTAGATTTATCCGCTTTTGGCGTTGCGAGACAACGTAAAGACGGCATTAGTTATTGGTGTAAAAAATGCAACTGCGAGAGCGTTCGTAAAAATCGCTCCACTGTCGAAGGCGCTAAAAAACATAGAAACAGAGAAAACGCGCGCTATGCAAACCATTCTACGGGCAAAAAACAAAAATCAAAAGAATACTATTATGCTAACAAAGATAAAATAACCCAAGAATCTAAAGTGCGCTCAAAGAATAGGCGTCAATGTCCTATACATCGCCTTTGGGAAACCACACGCCAAAGGATTTGGTATCAAAAAAACCCAGCTAGGGGTGTGGCTAAAGTGTGCGCAAGACAAACGCAAAAAATGCGCGCTATGCCAAATTGGTTAACTGCAATTCAAAAGGCACAAATAGAAGAACATTATGAGATTGCTGTGGCTTTGAATATTCAAACTGGCATTAAATATCACGTTGACCATATTATCCCACTTCGAGGAAAAGGCGTGGCTGGATTGCACGTCCCTTGGAACCTGCAAGTGATTACGGCATCTGAAAATTGCTCTAAAGGAAATTCTTTAGTAGAAAGTTATTACAGATGAGGCCACACGGCAGGGCAAGGGTAAGCGCCCGAAACCCGCGTGCATTTGCCATCTGCGACCGGTGCGGGTTCTTATACAACCACGTAAACCTCAAGTGGCAGTTTGATTGGCGCGGTTCCACGCTGCAAAACCTGCGTTTTCTGGTTTGCAACCGCTGCTATGACACTCCGCAAGAACAATTACGCGCCATTGTTGTGCCGGCAGACCCTACGCCCATCATCAACGCGCGTGTTGAGCCTTATTCGGTGGATGAAACCGACTACAGGACGGCATCCGCGCCGACTGTGTATGACCCTATCACCGGCATACCTATCCCACCTGCGGTAAACATCGTCACCCAGGACGGCAACAACACGACAACGCAGGTGATCGGCAACCCAAATGGCCTTGAGCAGGGCGCGGTGATGCCCCTTGTCGGCACGGTGACATATGGAGCCAAGATACCTGCCCTTTCGGTTATTTCGAATGGCACGACCACGGTTTCCGTCACATGCAGTTCAGCACATGGCCTGTCAAACAATAACCAAGTATCCATCGAAGGTCTTTCGACCAATAATGCCGATGGATTCTATTCAGTAACCGTAACTTCAGCTACAGCCTTCACTTACTCGACCTATTCTGCTATTCCATCTGGGTCGCTTCTGACCAACACGACGAATATTATTACCGCCTTGGTCGGATTGCCGTATAACTACGCCCAGATACCTCAAACGGGACCGTAAAATGGCTAACATCACCATTCCAAACCTCCCGTCAGCCATTGCACTGACCGGCAGTGAGCAGGTTGAGGTTGTTCAGTCGAATACGTCTGTCCGCACGACGACGCAGGCCATTGCCAATCTCGCCACGGTCAACGTCAACGCCATCACTTCGCTCACCATCAACAGCCCGCTCTATGCCAGTGGCAGCAACCCGATCACAAGCACGGGCAGCATTGGCCTGAGCAGCAATGGCGTCACCAACAACTACCTCGGCACCATGCCGACGCTGACGCTGAAGGGCAACAACACCGGTTCGACAGCAGCGCCGACTGACCTGTCTGTTGCTAGCGTGATGACAATGCTTGGTGCTGCACCTCTGGCGTCTCCGACGTTCACCGGCACGCCAAGAGCGCCGACGCCGGCCACGTCCGATAACTCGACGCAGATTGCCACCACGGCCTTTGTGAAGGCGCAGACGACCGCTTCTGGCACCGTCACCAGCATCACAGCAGGCACCGGCCTGTCTGGCGGGACGATCACGGCTGCCGGCACGATTGCCCTGGCAAACACCACCGTCACGGCTTCTTCGTATGGTTCGGCGTCA
>Ga0208498_1000235_pt1 | contig 22975 bp, 27 predicted proteins | sample CryBogCBE12Aug09_FD_185502 | JGI IMG/M metagenome (GOLD analysis project Ga0208498, IMG submission 185502) | Freshwater microbial communities from Crystal Bog, Wisconsin, USA - CBE12Aug09 (SPAdes) (version 2) | ecosystem: Environmental > Aquatic > Freshwater > Lake | place: Crystal Bog... | reverse complement strand
TACCATTGATACCCGTCATAATCCTAATGCTATCTTAAAAGATGTTAGAACTTCTGAATCTGCTCACATAGGTAAGAGTACTGATGAAATTATTACTGCTTTAGAAAATCGTGCATGTGAATACGTTGGTTTATCTACTAAACATTTAGAACCAATGCAAATTGCTGTATATGATTCTGGTCAAAAATATAGTCCACATTATGATTTCTTCAGTGGTGATTCTACAGAAATAGTTAAAGGTAATAGAAATAAAACGGTATTATTATATTTAAATGATTTACCTGATAATGCAGGTGGTAATACTTATTTTCCAAAACTAAATTTAAGAATTAAACCAAAAGCTGGTGATGCTATTTATTTCGAAAATATGAAAGATGGTGATGTTGATTATGATACTTTACATGCAGGTGAAGAAATTATTGGTAATAATAAAAAATATGCTGTAAATATATGGTTCAGAGAAAAACCAATTTATTAATTTTGCCAATTAATTTCTCCTGCACATTTTTCTATATTTTTAAATAAATTTTTACCAAAAAATCCTTGATGTGCTATTTGTGGTGATGGATGTATTGATTCTATTACTGTATGTTTTGATTCATCTATTAATTTTCTTTTGCTTTTTGCATTGTTTCCTAATAATACAAAACAAACTCCCTTTGTATTTTTTGATATCTCTTGTATTACTATATCCGTATATTCTTGCCATACTTTATAATGTTTATTATAATCTCCTTCAACTGTCGTCAGTGCTGTATTTAATAATAATATTTTTTCTCTTGATGACCATTTTGTTAAATCTCCATTTACAAATTTATACTTGTTATCATATTCATTATTAATTTCTTTGAACATATTCTTTAACGTTTCAGGTATCTTTTCTGTTTTTGGTACTGAGAATGCTAAACCTGTTGCTGAACTAATTCTAGAATATGGTGCTTGACCTAATATAACTACTCTTAATTCTGATGGTTTAAAATATGTAAATGGTTTCAATAATGATATTTTATCTGGTATGTATTTTTCTTCTTTTAAATATTCTATAATTTCTTTATACAATTTAGAATGTAATATTGGTTTCCAAGAGGAATCTATCTTCATATTATAGTATTATAAAAAATTGATATTTTGTTTATTTAATTATATTCTACTTTATTCAAATAAATAAGTGATAAAATGATAAAGTTTATTGAACACATGGCAGTAGGATTAACTCCTCTTGAAGCATTTTTTATAACTTTAATTGTTGGTCTTGTACCTGTTGCTATTTTTATAGCAATTTACATGATATATTTTGATAATGAAATTGATACTAATATCCATTATTATTCATACTATGATAAAGAACATAGTAAACTTACCTATTATAAAAGCTTACCTTTTAAACGTACATTTGACAATGTTTATATGGATAGTACATTAAAAAATAAAATGATTGATACGATTGAAGATTATCATGTGCATTCAGAAACTTTTGACAAAAATAACGTTCCCCGTTCTCACCGCTTTATTCTTTCAGGTAAAGAAGGTATTGGTAAGTCAACTCTTATCGAAGCAATTACCACTGAATATCAATATGGTTTGATTCACTTTCCTACTAGTAATTATTGCGAAGATATGGTATACCGATTTTTTCATGATATTGAAATGAAATTCCCAGAGCGTGTAATTGTATTTTTTAACAATATTGATTTCAATGAGATGTATAATAAAAATAAAAATGTTTATAACCTAATTTCCGATTTTGTAACTAAAAGTAATAAAAATCATTTATTCATTTTCACATTTAACGAATTATCTAATATTCCTGATAAATTTGCAGAAAATTTTCATATTCATCATCACTATCATATGGATATTCATGTTGACTATGTAATGGAAATGATTGGAAAATATGTTCAAGATTTAAAACAATTAGATAATATTAAGAATAATATATTAAAAACCAATCATAAAATTACTCCTGGATTTATAATTCCATATTTAATGTTTAACAATGACTTTCAAAAATCTTTAGATAAATTCTTTAAATTAATTCACTAAATAATTTCATTTATAATAATTTCTTCATATATATATATTAACGATGTCAGCTCCATCAAGTGCAGAATCTTGCCCTGAACCTATTCCTTATTCTTCAAATAATACCTATATGGCTGATATTGATTTTACTGAACCACCAATGGCCGTATTTACTGCTCAACCTAGATTTGTTGAAGTCGATACTATTTTAGCACAACAACTTGGTCCTACTACAAATCCTGTCACTACAAATGAACAACCACAATTAAGTGGTACACCTGTTCTCCCTGTTGTAAATCAATCTAATGCAATGCCTGTTTCATCTTATGTTGTTGGTGCAGATATTGATGCTCCTACTACTCTCGTTCAAGAAAGTCAAAATACTCTCAGCGTTAATGATGTAAATTCTGATGTATCTACTTCTGCTGGATTACCTGTACCTCAAATGCAACCAATTCCTCAACCTACTCCTCAATCACAACCAGCACCATTAGGTGAATCATTTACAAATATTAACAAATCTAAAATTGGTCCTAAAAATAAACCTTCATCAAATTTAGCTAAATTTATTGCATCCAAAGAACATTTTGGTAATTCTAAAAAAGTTAGAGTTATCGAACATTTTAGTGTTAGTTCTTTCTTAGATAACATCGTATTATTTGTTGTTATTACTGCAGGTGTATTTTATTTATACACATTATCACCTATCTACCATCCTCTTGATGTTTCTATGGCTCTTTCCCAAGTACCTCTCATTGGTTCATTAACTGATAGTACATTATCAGATAATAATAAATTAATGATGGTAGCTGGTATTTTAATTGCTGTTGTTATTATTTATAGACTTGTTAAATAAACTTCGCTTCGCTGCGTCTCGTTTCACTCGTTTTTATGCTACTCGCATAAAATTCGCTACGCTCAGTTAACTTCGTTAACAATAATGATTTTTCTATTTAATTTAAAAAATTATATTAATAATTTTTTAATCCTTAAATGTTTGCGTAGCAAACTGAGCGTTAGCGAATTTTACACGATTAGTGTAAAAACGAACGTAGTGAGAGGAGCGAAGCGAGTTTATACTAAATTATATATATCCGTTAATTTACTTTTAAATAATTCTGTTACTTCATTTGAAACATTATAATATCTTATTTGTTCCCATGTATAATTTATATAATTTATTACATCAAATTTAAGATCTTGTGTTTGTGTATTATTGATTACAAATGTATTTAATTTATTTTGTTCTATTAAATACTTTTCCTTTTCTAATAATCTTAACCATAGTAATTTTACTGGTGCTGCTATATCCACATTTGTTAATAAGATTTTTTCTGGGTTCATATACATTATAAATATATTAATTTTTATATTTTCTCAAATTACGAATAACTTCTGAAACCATCTTACAATCAACTTCATTATATTTTATTACTTTAGATGAATCCCATTTTTCATTATTATAATAATATTTTCTCACTCCTGATGATGACCCTACTAAATTATTATCCCATGATAAATCTGTTAATTCATTTAATTTCATTACTCGTCCTATTTCTTTCAATCCATATCGTCTTGCTCCCTTAAAATTAATTTTATTATTCATACAAAATTTATATGCATCTATCCATTCTAATTTTTCTAAATATTTTTCATTATCTAATTCAAACTTTTTACATAATTTCATTAATAATCTTTTATCCACATCTGACCACGTAAAAATTCTTTTACTATTTACTTTCTTAATCAAATTAATAATATCTTCACACATCTTTCTTCTTGATTCCATTGTTAAACTTTCTAATAATACATATTCAAATTCCCATTTACCATCTTTCACCCATCCTATTCCACATAAATATGGTATATTCTCTTCTTCATTAAAACAAAACATATATTCAAAATCTATAAATATTTCTACATCTAATTGATCTGGTATTTTATAATTTCCTTTAATTGCACATACCATCTTCTGATTTTCTAATAAAGCATCCACTACTTCTCCTGTTTTACCTTTGATTCCTAATTTTTCCGCTGATATATTTGGATCTGAATAACATGTAATCCCATTTTCTTTTGCTGTTTCTCTATGCTTAGGACTTACATGTGCAATCATTGTTAATTCATTCTTTTCTTCTGCAATATCTACTTTTAATTTTTTATTTGGATAATCATAACTATTACTCATATTCGGATGCGAATGATTATATACTGGATTTTTTACATCAAAATCTTTATCTTTTACTTCAGCTAACCATTTTCTAGCTTCTTCTGTTTTTATTGTAATATTACTATCTCTTTCTTTGAATTCAATTGCTCCTAATTTATCAAATGGATCCTGATTACCTTCTGTAATAGTTTCTCCCTTCTCCATTCTCGTTTGTTTCCATCCTCTTCCTAATATATATGCATTATTCGGTAAATATCCTTGCATATATCCTAATGCATTATTGTATACACATAATTGTGCTTTGAATGTTTCCACCATTCCCTCATTTCTTACCGTTGTCTTATCCACATTTAATTGTAATTTATGCCATTTAATATCAACTATCACATAATGTGGTTTATCTATTTTTGTTCCACTTGTAAAATGATAAGGATATTCCATCTTACATAATTTATTTATATAATCACTTCTTACTAATAAATCAACACATCCATATTCTTTTGATATTGGATTATGTAATACTGCTTGATGTATAATAGGCATACCTCGTTTCATTTCCTTTAATGTAGCTTTATATTTTTCTAATTCTTTTGCTTCATAACTCTCAGCTATCTTTGTAAAATTTAAATAATGATTTTCGATTATCCTATGAATAATATGTCTCTCAAAATCATTTCCCATATTCATTCTCTCTATAATTTCCTCTTCGTCTTCTCCAATTTCATCTGATTCTTCACTGCGTTTACGCTTTTTACCTACTATATCATGAATTGTATCTTCTAATATATAATTTTTATTTGCAGTTGCTCTTACCCATTCTTCCGTTACTTCATATGTATCTTTTATATTTATTGGTTCTTGGTTACTGAAATGTATGACATTTGTGTATTTCTTATGTTTTTTACTATAAATTATCAATGAAAACTTATTTATTTTGGTAGCACCTATCACTGAATTAATATATGTTATCCATGATTTAGGTAAATCTTCTTTTAATATAATATTATCATAGGTTGGATATATATCAACTAAAACATCATCTTTCCATCCATATAAATCATATGAAACTCCATTCTTCTGAAACTTTTCTGTTCTCTTAAACAAGTTAACTGACTTGGGTAATAAATGTGTATAATTAATACTATGGATTTTTTGTAAATTAGAAACTGACTTTGTGCAATTTGCTAGTATTCGTTGGATATCTTTATTAATCTGCATTTCAATTAGTCTATATATTAATATTTTTTTATAATCTAAAATAATATAAGATGGATGAAGTAAAAAAACAAATTAAAGAATTTATGCTTCAATTGATGGAAAATGATTTTAAAAAATATGAAAGCTTTGCACCAGATGCTGTCAGAAAAGCAAGAGCATGTATGAAACATATTAAATGCTTAGGTTGTTTAGATACAAACAGTGTATTACATACAACAAATGGATATATTCATGGAATTTATTATGATGAATATACATGTAATGGTTGTACTAATGGAGGTCATAATTATTTGAGAAGACATAATTATTTAACAGATGCAGTTGGTTATAAAAATCGTCAAATACCTTGTAATGATCTTGATAAAAGAAATACATATAGTCACACTGGAAATTTAGCAAAAATTTACCAAATTGAATTTGAAGCAGTTGATAAAGCAAAAGAAGCTGCAGATAAAGCAGAACAAGCTGCAAATGAAAAATTACTTGAATTACAAGATAGAGAATATAAATTAAAATTAGAAGAAGCACGTATTATAGCTGAACGTGAAGCATTAAATGCAGATAAAGTTCCTCAATGGGCTGACCAACGATATGATGAATTAGAACGTGCAAAAACATCTGTCGATATTAGCGTAGATATTCAAAAGTTAGTCAGTGATGTTATGCAAATTATTGCTATATCAACAGGTAATATTGCTGGATTACCAACTTTATTATCTGGTTTAGATGCAAGTTTAAAACTTTGTTGGTCTAACGAAAGGAGTAAAAACTATTATTCTAATATTGTAAAGGATGAAAATGGTCAAAATGTATATGTCAGATTTGATTATCGTAAAGTTGTAAATGAAAAAAGTGCCGGTTGGGGTTTAATTCGTGCAAAAGGTTCTGGTAAAAAAGAATTTTTATTCCTAAGTTACTTAGTCTTAAAACCACTTAATCAAGCTGCTAATATTAAATGTATTGAAATGATGTCAAAAGACTTTGATACTCTCAGAACAAATTGTATGAATTACAAGAAATAATTTAAAGAAAAAACTAAATAGTAGTTATGAGCGATGATGAAAGATATAACAACAACCAAGATTGGGAAACTGTTACCATTAGAAGTAGTAAACCTAAAACAACTACAGCTAATTCAAATGGTTTGAGTCAAGAATCAAAAGATAATTTAAATAGAGTTCATAAACTTGAATCTGCTGATGTAGTAAAATTTAAAAAATTAGATGCACCTTCTCGTCAAACTTTAATTCAAGCCAGAGTAGCAAAAGGTATGAAACAAGACCAGTTAGCACATGCAATAAATATGCCTGCTAATATTTACAAATCATATGAGAATGGTAGTAGTATACCTACACAAACGGATTTAAACAAAATTAACAATTATTTAAAAACGAATTTAAAATTAATTTAATATTTAAAAATATGAGTGGAATACATATTTTTAGAAGAGACTTGCGATTATCGGATAATGTTGCTTTACACGACTTATCCAAAAAAGTAAAAAAGATTATACCAATTTTTATTTTTGACCCCTTTCAAATTGACCATACATCCGAAAATGCACACTATCGTTCTGATCCTGCTGTTAAAATCATGATTGAATCTTTAGATGACTTAAATAAAGAACTTGGTAATAAATTACAATACTTTTATGGTCAACCTGACCATGTCTTAGAAAAAATAATTAAGATTGTTAAACCTACCCATGTAAGTTATAATGCTGATTTTAGTGAATATTCACTCAAAAGAGATAAACTTATGGATGAAGTTATTAAAAAGTATGATGTTCAATTAATTAAAAATATGGATGATAATTGCTTAAACAAAATGGAATTATATCTAAATAAAAAGAATATTTATAAAGTTTTTGGTGCTTTCTATAAAAATGGTATTGAACAAAAAATTAGAGAAGAAGTTTCAAAACCTTCTAATTTTACCACTGATAGTAAACTTCATGAAATGACATATAAAAAAGATATTCATCATTTCTATAATAAATCTCTTACAAATCTTGTGCATGGTGGTAGGAAAGAAGCTTTAAAAATATTAAAAAATATGGGTAAGTTCAAAGATTATGAAGCTGAACGTGATAATCTAACTTATAATACTACTTTCTTGTCTACCTATTTAAAATTTGGTTGTGTTAGTATTGTTGAAGTTTATAATAATATGAAGAAACATAAATTAACTGCTCTTATCCGACAATTATATTGGAGACAATTTCATTTTATTTTGGCACGATTTAATCATGTAGGTTATAGTTTTACTGATGAATTTTTCCCACATGTTAAGTGGAAAAATAATGTTTCAGAAGCAAAAGCACTTTGGTCAGGCAATACTGGATTTCCTATTATAGATGCTGGAGTTCGTCAATTAATTCAAACAGGTTACATGCATAATAGATTAAGATTATATGTATCTAATTTTGCAATTAAAGTGTTGCATCAAAATCCGTTTAGTCCAGTTTGGGGTGGTCAAGTCCAATTTTCTAAAATGTTAATTGATTGTTGTTATGCGAATAATTTTGGTAATTGGAATAATACATTAGGACCATATGATCCACCAGGATATCGTTTTGGTAAAGGTGGAACAATGAGTGGTAGATTATATGATCCAACAAATTTTAAGAAATGGGATATTCATTTAGAATTTATAAGAAAGTATATTCCAGAATTAAAAGATGTACCTGATAGAGATGTAGCAAATTGGCATAAATCATATGAAAAATATAAAAATGTATATATTAAACCTATTGTTGATTTTCAAGAAAGAAAACAAGAATGGTATAATTTAACAAAAAAATAAAATATTATATTATGAATACAGAATCTATATTTATAATATCAATCATATTTTTATACTATATATTTGTACCTAATTTTAAAAATGAACTATTTGTACCATATCGATTATTACCATTATTATTAATAGGAACATTTATGTTTTTTTCTTTAATTGCATATATTTCTGGAACATTTATGTATAGAACTACACACTATCAAAATTATCTTAAAAAATGTAAAAATACATCACCTGATGAATTTTGTTATATTAAAAAATTAAATATTAGTATTCCTGATGAATATATTGAACCATTATTAGATATATCTTATAAATATGGTAAAAGAATTAATATACCTCAAAAACGTCAAACTGCTATCAGTATGAAATATTTAAAAATTGCATTCCCTAATATTATTAAATGGTATAAATCATTATGTCCTGTTATTTCTGAAATTATAGGTGAAAAAGTAATGACTACACCATTATCCGAACCAAATAGTTTATGTTTAATTGTATACGACCAAGAAGGTGATTTTATTGACTGGCATTTTGATACTAATCATTATGATGGAAGATATTTTACCTTTTTATTACCAGTAACATTTAAAGAAACCTGTAGTAATTATCAATATATAAATGCTGATGGAAAAGTAGAAACAGTAGTATTAAATGATGGAAATTCATTATTATTTGAAGGGGATAAAGTATTTCACAAAGGTAAAAAATTATGTAGAAATCAAAGAAGAGTTATTCTTTCATGTACATTTACAACATCTCAACAAATTCCTATTATAGAATCTATTTATCAAAAAATTAAGACAGTTGGATTTTTTGGAGAATTTTAAGTTCAAAAAAATTTATAAGTAAATAATATATGGATGACTATTATTTTTACATTTTTATAAGTATCGTTTTATTTATAACTATTATGTTTTATTGTTTTGACTCATTTAAAGAACATTTAGATTACGGTAATTACACTCGAGAACAAACTTTAGGTACATTTGTTCCAAATAATCAAAAAGTAGATACTACTACCTATAATATAACAGGTAAAGAAGATAATAATTATAATGCTGGTAGAGAAGATGAAGAATTAACTGTTCCTACTGAAAAACTTGATTGGAGTGTTTCTCAATATACTGGTCCCAGTGATTATGGTAATATTATTTATAATGATAATACTATTAATTCTCATGTAGGTGCAACTGGTAATTATATTTTTGATGCATCTAATCATTTACCATATGGCGGATTTATCTATGATAGATCATATCCTGTTTATTTAGCAAAACAAATTTGCCCTGAAGATGCACCATATTATGATACAATGAATGGATTATGTGTACCTGTAAATAGTACACCATCTAATACAATAACAGATGAATCTATCAATCAAGAATTAATTGATTATATGAAAGATTGAAAAATTGCGGTTATACTATTATTAAAAATTAATAATAATAATATGCCTAGAAATAAAAAAGAAAAATCAATTGAATTTGAAGAGTCTAGCTGTTCTGGTTCTACTAATTCTCAATCAACTGTAGAAGAAGATTTTGAATTTGAAGTATTACATAATGATTATTTAGTTCTATATAAATTAGGTTCAGGTGCATATTCTACTGTTTGGTTAGTATATCAAATTAGTAAGAATGAGTTTTTTGCATTAAAGATTCAAAATGAAGATTGCTATGACGCAGGTGTTATTGAAATAAATTGTTTAGAAGTTGTTTCTAAATTTCCTACAAATTGTCTAATTAAATTAATTGAATCTTTTGAATATACTCGTGATAAAAAAACTTACTTATGCATGGTTTTAGAATTAGCTATTGATAGTGCTTATTATTTCTTAAAAAAGTATAGAGAATCTAATAAAGGATACCCACCTGCTATAATGAGAAAATTACATGAAAATATTACTGAAGGTTTAAGTTTTCTACATGCTCATAATTTAATTCATACTGATATTAAACCTGAAAATATTTTAGTATGTGGTAATGATAAGCGATTAAAAATGATAAAAGATAAATTAGAAAAAATTAAATTTAAAGAGGTTTATGATAAACAAATTGAACTTTACAGACAAAAATTTGATATGACAAATAAACGTGAAAAAAATAAATTTAGACTTGGTAAAAGAAAAATTTTAAAGAAAATAATAGATGAACTAGCTGATATATTAGATATTGAAGAAATATATGAAAATTTAGATAATTTAAATTATACTGAAGAAGAATTATTACAATGTACTTTTAAAATTGCTGATTTAGGCACCGTTCATTCACTTGACCAAATGAAATCTGAAAAACGTTTCCCTTGTATTCAAACTAGATATTATAGAGCACCTAATGTTCTAATGCAATTACCATATGATTGCACTGTTGATTTTTGGTCAGTAGCTACAATGTATTATGAATTAGTTGAAGATAAAGTAATGTTTAATCCGCATGCAACTGGTAAATTACCAACTGATTTGGTCCATTTATATCACATTATTGAGATTATAGGAAAACCTCCCATGGAAAAAATTCAAAAATCACCTATTAAAAAGTATTTTAATAAAGATGGTAGTTTAAACTTCAAATTAACATATGAAAAACCAGATGTTAACAAAGAAAAATGGGATCCTATGATACTTAATTTTTTTACTACCACACTAAAGTGGTAATAATTATAGACTAATAAACCCGAATGTACGTATTTCATCTGCATGATTTAAATTTGAATTTGTATATTTCATAGGTTTATATTTTGGTGTTCTATTATAAGGTTTTTGACGATTATTTTTATTATTATCATTATTATCATTATTATTAATATCAAATAATGTTGTGGTAATCTTTCTATTAGTTTTCTTTTTTGGTTTAAGATCCCAAACAGTTGGAGCTTTTGACATAATAGATTAAAAATTGATATATACTAGCTATAGTCTAATAATAAGACCGATAAGTCAATATTTTTTCAATTTTTACTATATATGGCTGATGAAAATACTATTTGGGTCTTTATAGATGGCTCTTGCCTTAATAACCAATCTAAGACCAATAAAGCCGCTGGTTACGGCGTATTTTTTGGGGATAATGACCCCCGTAATGTTAGTAAATATCTAGAATATCCCAAAATAACTAATAATACCGCCGAATTAATGGCCTGTCTTGAAGCCCTTACCATCCTTGAAAAAGACCTAAAAGAAGGAGTTTATACTAAAATCTATATGGTAACAGATAGTAAATACCTCTATAATAGCTGTATTGACTGGATTCCTACATGGGAAAAGAACGGTTGGCTTAAAAGCAATAAGAAACCAGTAGATAATAAAGAATTATTGGTTGAAATTCGTGATAAATATAAAAAAGTTAAACCCATCTTTAAACATGTTAATTCGCATAAAGATGAACCTGATGATAAAACTACATTAGATTGGAAAATGTGGTATGGTAATATGATGGCTGATAAATTTGCAACTGATGCTTCTCATATTAAAAATTAATTATTTTATTAATTTTAGCTAAACTTAGTCTAATATTGTTTTTAGATAACCTTTCTTGTATTAATTTATGTGATAATTTCTTACTATGCAATTCTTTTATTAATTTATTTATATCTGATTCTTCTTCTTTTTCTATTAATACAGGCTTATTTTCTATTATTAATTCGTGTCCTTTACTTGTTTCTACCTTTTTAATTATATTTATTTTACCTCTATCTACATCATCATGACATTTCTGACAAATAACCATTAAATTACTCTCATGGTTCTTATGTTTGTATTCATTTATTAATCCTTCTGTTGTCGTATCCTTTTGAAATACTATATGATGCGTCTCTAATGAAACTTCATTCTCTTTCACTTTTCTATGACAGATTTGACATTCATCTTTAATAATCTTACTATTATATAAACTAACATCTGTTTTAGTATCAACCATTTCTTTTTTAATATCATTTGATATCTGTAAAAATTCTCTGTCATCTATTAATGATTTGGCTACTAATAATCCATAAAAATTATCTCCTGAACCTTCACATAATTCTCTATCATATCGAATAACATTCGTTTTCTCATCATAACTAATTTTAATATGAAATGATCTTATATTCTTTAATTCTTTGTATTGCTTAGTCTTAACTAACTCGTGCAAATGTGATGCTGTAATAAAATTTGCTCTCTTATCCGATAATAATTTAATCATCGTTAATACTATAATTAATCCTGATTCATATTCTGTTCCTCTACATACCTCATCCGCTATAATCAAAGATCTTTCATTTGTTCTTTTTAATATATTTCTAATCTCTAACATCTCAACTGTAAAAGATGATAAACCTTTGAACAAATTATCGTTACCTGATATTCTAGTAAATAAAGAATGATATGGTGAATACGTTAAATCTGTACATGCTACAGGATATCCCATTTGTGCAAGAATAATATTTAATCCAACACTCTTCTGTAATGTAGATTTACCCGCACTGTTTAAACCAAATAATGTAATACCTGTATATTCTTGACCTAATGACATATTAAATGGAATATAATTTTCAGATATACGTTCTACAATAGGATGACGAATTTGTTTGCATGAAAACCAGGATGTTGAATCTTCTTTAATATTTGGAGTAGTATATCTATATTTATTCATGCACTGTGCACCACTATAAATAAAATCTACATATGAAATCCAACTAATTACATTATTTAATTTCATCTTATATTTATTACAAAAATCAATACTAAACTGCACATAAGCTTCTTGCATCTTATCACAAATTATTGATTCATTTTTAATTAATTCATCTGATATCTTCTTCAATTGTTCTGAAAATATTTTGGTCCCGCTTACCGAATTCTCCTTTCCTACTAATTCATCCATTTTAATATTGTCTAATGTTGATTTTCTAATCTCTTTCTCTATTGATGCCCATCTTTTTTTAGTGGTAATTAAATGATAACCGTCTCGCTCATTAAATTCTACCCTACATCCCGCTGCCTTCTTTACTATATTATTTACTTCAAAGTTTTCCACGAAATTTGCAACTTTCTTTAATATTTCCCGATTTCCATCTATTTTTGTTTGAATTTTATCTAATTCTTCGTTGATTTTTGGTCTGAAAATATTCTCTTTAATTTGCGTGATGTTGTATAAGGGAAGCTTATCTATATCAAAAGTTTTAATTAATGTTTTATAAATATCTTCAATATTTACTGATGATAAAGGATAGATATTTTTTAATTTATTTTCTAATTTAATAATTCGTTCATAACTTATTATCCACTTGTATAATTCTAATGGATGTAATTCTCCAACCATGAACTTTTTATGCATCTTTTCTATATCATTGATATACTGTAGTTCTTCTTTAATTTCTTCTGTTATATTTTTAAACTTTAGAATTAAATCATATCTATTTTGAATATCTTTTGTATTAACTAATGGATGTGCTAGTTCTCTTTTTAATCGTCTTCTTCCCATACTCGTTCCTGTAAAATTAATTACATCATACAATGATTTAAATCGATTACCAATTTTATTTTGATATCCCTCATTGGATAATACATGTAATTGACTTAATGCATTATTACCAAGATACAAATATTTATTATCCACATAATTTTGAATATTCGTAAGATTTTTTAATAATTCTGGATTATGCATTTCTATATAGTCTAATAATAACATTAATGAAATTCTACCATAATGATAATCCTCTATATTTAGATAAGACAATGAATCTTTTTGATTAAATATCTTTGCTAATTTTTGATTTTGATATTCTAATTTATGATATAATTTATTTTTATTATCAAATATATAATAATTTTTATCCTCCAATTCCAAATATTTAATTATATCTGCATCTAATTTAACATTATTTTCAATACTAATTATAATTTCAACTGGTTGATATGTATTAATATATCTTGATACTTCGTCTAATGCTTGATATTGGTCATCTGGATCTGTTAAACAATCTTTAATTTCCCATTCACCTGTTCCAATATCAGCAATGGTAATACCAATATTAGGTGTTTCTATCCAAATTGCTAATATATAATTATTATCTTTATTATCTAAATCAATCATCGTACCACTGGAATAAGTAGCCTTTGTTTGTCGTTCTATCTTCTTATTAGATTTATTTGGAGTTGTTTGTTCAATAACTTTTACTTGATATCCAGCATCAGTTAAAATCTTTACATATTTATTTAACGAATTTAATGGAAAACCCATTGTTTTAGGATTATCTATGTTTGTAATTAGATTTGATTTGTCTTTTTTAGTAATCACAAAATTAGTTAAATCACTAATCACATTTAAATCAAAACCTTGAGTATCTGTTTGATAAGCTTCGTAAAATGAACCCACTTGCATTAAAACAATACCTTTGTCTTTACCATAAATTTTTTGATGCTCTTCGCATTCTTTAAAATAAATTTCCATTAATTTCATTTTACAACGTATTATAATTATTAATAATACTTTATAAGTTTTTATTATTCTCCTCTTGCTCCTGTTGCTCCTTGTCGTGATCTTTCTCTTTCACGTCTTGATAATTCAGCTTCATATTCAACACGTTCGCTTCTTCTAGGTAAATTTGCTACATTTTCATCATTTGCAAATAAACCTCTTTCTTGTGCTATTTGTAGTGCTCTTTGTTGTGCTCTTGTTTCTTGTCGTGCTATTTCTGCATCTATTGTTAGGTCATCATCATATCGTCTTAATCTACGTGCTCGTGAAGGTGATATATATGGATGTGCTGCTTGATATTCTCTTGCTCCGAGTTCTCTTCTTATACGTGCTAAATCTAATTCTGCTTGTGCTAATTGTAGTCTTTGTCTTGATTTTTCTTCTGCTTTTCTTTCTTCTTCTATCGCTAATAATTCTTCTTCTTCTGGTGTAAGTGGACGAGGTAACATAACTGCTGAAATATCACCATAATCTCTACCTTCTGCTCTTGCAGATGTTAATTCCATTATTGATGCTTCTATATCAAATAACTTATCAGATACAACTAAATCTTTATTTCCAATATTTGATGTAATCCAATTATTATATTTAGTTAAAATATCTTGTACCTGTGCAATAGTTAATTTTCTTCTAGTAATTGGATGAACTGCATTTATTTTAACACTGAACATTCTACCTAATCCAAGTAAATCGTAACACCATCCATCTTGATTACCTGGTGTTATTGTTCCATTTTCTTCATAACTTAATAATGTAATTCTTCTATCTGGATTAATAGAATTAAATGCTTCTTGAGTTAATAATTCATTTTCAGTTAAATCAGTTGGTAATGGATTACATTCTCCACCATTTTGTTTTATATTTGAACAGTATGAACAATCACCTACATCAGGTGAACAATAATTACATAAATAATTATCTGATTGTTTTAATTTTAATATATATTTATTTAATTTTAATTTATACAATTTATCCATAATATTCATTTATTTTTTTAATAATGGTGTAGATAATTCTACTTCTGGAAAATCAATATTAATTGATACATGATCTGCTAAATATGCACTAGTATGTTCTACATGTCCGCAGATATCTGGTATATCAAAATTTGGTATTTTATTAAATTTATCAAAACATGCTTTTCTAAATATATCTGGAATAATATGATTACCATCTATTGTTGCTGAATTAATATCATTTTTAATATATCTCATAAACGTTTTACAATCTCTTCTTCCCGATGGTGGTAAAACAATAATTTCTTCTATTTTAGATATAATCATTGTCCATTGTGTAGCAAATTTACGATGTGATTCCGCTAATGTTTGATATCCTAATTTATCCTGTAATATATTTAATGATGATGTAATAACTGATATACCACCAAATATCCATGCAATTTGAAAAGTTCCAATTGTTAATCCACCTGTAATAATATTACTTACACCACTTAATGCTGTTAATAAATTAATAATTATTATAAATCTTCTTGATTTTTTACTATAATCCACACTTGCTTCACTGTGCATCCATTCAAAACATTTTGCATTATCACACCATTTTGCTAATAAAGTATCTATTTCTTTTGACCATTCTAATGCATTCGATTCAATTTCATTAGAGTTAATATCTTTTTCTTCTGATTTATGTTCCATAAAATAATTTTATATTTTTATTCACTATAATGAAATGGTTGAGTATGCTCAATTGCCCATTCACATCCTCTATATAATTCAGAATCTGATGCACAATATACTGGTCGACCATTAATTATAATATATTGGTCTCTATTTATTGCATAATTATTAATTAATGTTTCAGGACATATAATTGTTTTATATTCAGGGTTTTGATTAGTTGCATTTATTGTTATAAATACTACTCTTTCACGTATTCTTGCTACCATTTCAAATAAATTCCAAGTCACATTTTGATTAAGTCTTACAATTGATTGATTATTATTCTGACGCCCTATATATGTTAAATATGGTTGAATTTCAAATCCAGTACGTTCATCATACCATGTGTCAAAATTTATTTGATAATCTCCAGGTAACGGTGATATTTCTTGATGAATAATTGGCATTGGATTATTAAATATAGGTGGTAAAATATGACGTGCATTTTGCATTGCATTTCTAATAGAATTTCTTACAGTATTTAATCTATTTGCAATTGGTATTAATGGTGGTATATCATTACTTAAACCTGGTATATCATCATAATCATTATCATTTTGTTCTGCTGTCATTTAATATCAATTTATACTATAAATATAAATTAATGTATTAAAGTAAATCATTTAATCTATGTTTTAATTTATTTACTAACATATCATATACTTCTCTCTTTTTATCTTCAATTTCATACCATTTAACATCATATACATCTAAATATGTTTTAATATCTTTGTACATATCTGATTTAGTATAGACATTTCTAGCAATATATTGTAATTTTCTTTCATAATCATTTTCTCTTGTTTTATTCTTTTTATATTCTTTTAATGATTTTACAATTGAATATTTACCATTGTTACCTTTGACATAATTTAATAAATATGGAAATTGATTTGGGATAATAAAATTGTAAAAATTTGTATATACTTGTTTCATTACTTTTTGATGTAATGATGAATCTGAATTTAAATCTTGATATTCATATGTTGAAGATATTAATGGTGGTAAATTTGCAATACTTACTGGTGTATATACTGAATAATAATCTACACTATCTGGAGTAGATAATGTAATAATTGTTTGTCTACCTAAACTATCAACAACAGTTACTGGTTTTCCTTCTTTTACAGTGTATGTTGGTAATTCATATGGAATAGTTGTACTTGGTGCAATATAAACATTTGATGGATTACTTGGGTTCCAATTAAATGAAGTATCTGATGTTGGATTCCAATTAAATGACATAAATTATATATACATAAAAATTTTAATCTATATTATTTCGAATTAATTCAAAGTCTTCTATACTTTTTGCATTTAATAACATTCTGTATATTTTATCCGCATCTTTATCCGATTTTTTAATAAATTTTAATACTTTTTTAATAATATTTAACGATATATCTGGTGAATTTATAATTGATTTTTGATATTCATACATTCCATATATAAATATGCGTAATATTGTTTCTTCTACCATATCAGAAGATAATCTAGTTGTAATAAAGTTATTTAGCGTAAGTAATGAATTAATATTAAATATTTGTAAATATTGTTTTATTGAAAAAGTAAATGAAGGGATAATAATATTATTTTCTTGATTCATATTATTAAGCAAGAATCTAAAATGGCGAATTTTACTAAAGTTATAAATCATTCTAAAAATTTAGAAAACTATTCTCAAGAAGAATTATACAACACTATTGTTGAATTACGTAATATACATGGTGAAATGCTCGGTGGATTTTATAATAATCTAGATAAAAATTTAAATAGTACTGAAACTAAATTAGAATTAAGCTTTTTAGATTCTATGATTGATACCACTCGTAAAGTATTACAATTAGCTGAAAGTAAATTTAATATGAATGATCAGCAAATTCCTAAAAATAATATGACCGGTGGTGCTAAAAAACCTAAAAAATTAAGTGGTGGATATAATAAAGATAAACCTAAATTATTATTATTCCATGCTAAATGGTGTGGACACTGTGTACATTTTATGCCTACATTCTTAAAAATAAAAAATGAATATGCTGATTTAAATAAACTTGACGTAATTTCAATTGAAGATGGTCAAAAAGGTGGAAAAGAATTAGTAGAAGAATATGGTATTCAAGGTTTCCCTACTATCAAATTGTATGATGGAAAAAATATTCATGAATATAATGGTGGTAGAGATATTAATAATATTCGTGATTTTGTTAATTCAACTCTTAAAACAAATGCAATTAAGGGTTAAACTTTTTTATAAATAATCATACATGATGTTTCAACGTATTTTATATCTATGATTTCATATTTACCATTTAAATCATATAATGTATTATTTATTTTATCTTCAAATGATTCTGTTGTTTCATTTTCGTTTGATTTCAATATCTTAACTTTAATAAAATTCTTCTTTTCGTAACCTTTTGATATAAAATAGTTTTTATGATCATCAAAAGACCCGCATATAATTTCTGAATTAATTTGTTCCATTAATTACCTATATATTTTATACATATAAAAAAATTTACATATCCTCTCTAATTTTTTTGTAATATTCTTTCTTATTTTCTCTTAATAATTTAGCCGCATCAATATTAGCTGCTGAATCTGGATTTGGTTCACATAACAGTGACAAAATACTCACAAATATCGTTCTAACATTTTGAACAGGTCGCCAACGTTCTAATTCATGTTCATATCCAGATACATCATTACCTACATGTAAAATAGAAATACATAGTTTACCATCAGGATATACATTTGGATGAAATAATTTATTTGTAAATTTAACTTCAGGCGGACTTGTTGGATAATCTGATGGAAATTTAATTTCTCCTGTATAAATACCACCTTCATATGGTGAATCATGTGGACCCATTATAGTAAATTTCCACTTTAATATATTACCTTCTGACATTTCAAATGTAACATTGTCAACTGGATTTTTATTTAAGGTTTCATATTCTCGTGTCAAACGAATAGTTGCCGTTGTCATTTTTTTATTAATATATTTCACTATTATTATTTATATTGATTTTCAACTTTTCATATTTATAATTATATACCTATATCCATGTATAATATATATCTTATTTTAGAACCATTATTAATAGCATAATGTTCAATTTGACTATTAAATATTACCGCTTTTCCATCTTCGTGTTCGTATTCAACAAAATTATTATGTTTATTTTTTATATATAAATAATTATCGTTTCCACTTAATTTTAGATTAACGGCAACTGTATTATTTGATAAACCAGTTATGTCTGTATGTAATGATAGTTTTGACTTTGGTAATAATAATGCATATCCTGCAACATTTATTTTTAATCCACTTAGCTGTAATAATTTTAATGTTTTTGGACATTTTTTATCTGCATTGCACATTACAACATTATTTACTAATAATGGATAATTATACCATATATATCTTTCGTTATTTGATCCTTCAACCCATGTATCACTATTTTTTAATAAATTAAAACTTTCAGATAAAATATTATTAGCCCATTCAGCACCATTTCTTTTGATTGTTACACTTTGGATATAAAATGGTGGTATTTCTTCTAATATTGTTTTATAATTATGTTCTAATAATTTAATATTTTCAAAATATTTATCATCTGATGTATAAAAATATTTTTGTTGTAATTTTATATCATAACTAATTTTTCTTCTTGGCATACTTATAACATACATCAAAAATGTAATAAACAATATACATCCAATAAGTATATATTCTACACTTTTATTCATAATATAAAATTTAAATTATTATATCATATTATACTTATTTCTGAAAATTGATTTTTTAAAATTTTAATATAAATAACTACTAACAAATATATTAAAATGCCTGAAGTTATTAAATCCCTCTCTCAAGTCCCTAAATCTGGTAAAGTAATAATTGATTTTTTTGCAACATGGTGCGGTCCTTGCACTAAACTTGCTCCATTTTATGATGAACTTGCCACTCAATTTCCAAATGTCACTTTTTTAAAAGTAGATGTAGATGATTGTGATGATGAATTACCTAATGAATATGATGTTCAGGCATTACCTACTTTAGTACTTATTAATGATGGAACACCTATTACTCTTATTAAAGGTTCTAATCCTGACCGATTAAAAACTGAAGTAGAAACATTAGATAAAAATTGATAAACGTTTATTTAAATAAATAATAATAATAATAATAAAATGACTGAAATTTTAACAAGAGATAATATTGTTAAATTTTTTACTAGAAACAAGCGTAAGAAGATTGAAATAAAAAATCAAGAATACTTTTGGGATAAATGGTCATCTACTAATTTTCCACAAGATCCTGTGATTAATAATATTTTATCTTGTATTCTTTTTGCTAATGACAAACTTCAATATAATAAAGATGGTAATGCATCTGAAGAACAATTAGATGAAATTAAAAATTTCCTTCAAGATAAAAATCTTCAACAATCTCACTGGAGCAAGAAAAAATTATTTGAAAGTATTAACATTAGTAATATTAATAATGATTTTTTTCTCTTTTTATGTCAGGAATTTTATATTAATATAATTATTTGTAGTGAAATTGGTATTAAATTTTACTATTTAGATGATGAATTTGATAAATGTATTCCAACAGTTATCTTAAAATCAATTACTGATGATATTACTAAGCAATTATATTATCAAACTATTTACAAAGATAAAAAAATATTAACTATAGAAGAATTATCTGATTTTATTAGCTATCCTGATAAATTTATTATTGGATTAGAAAAGAATAAAAAGTTTATGCTTAAAAATTATTCACTCATTGAACAAGATATTGACATTATTCATATGGACAAACGACGTGAAATGGATAATCCAGATACAAAAGAAATTGATTATTATGATGAATTAGAAGAAATAATTCACTAACGCTCATCTCGCTACGCTCGGTTCACTACGTTCACCGTAAAGGTATATGTAACTGTGAGCTTTAGCGAACCGAGCGAAGCGAGATAAATTTATTTATAAATTTATTGTTATAAACAAATAATATTAAGTAAAATTAAAATGAGTGTCGTTACTTCAACAAAGGATGGATTACCTATTAGAGATACAATTAAATTAATACAACAAATGATGCAAACTGATAAATGTTTATTAATGGAAGTAGAAGATAAAATTAAACATACTAATTATTTACGTGAAGCATTTCCAACATTTTATGAAGATTTTCCACTTTTATTTAAAAAAGTTATTGCTCGTCAAGATTTATCTATGTTAGAACCAATGTTAAAAGCCATTGAAGATATTTATGAAGGTAAGCGTGTTGATAAAGATGCAGCTAATGAAATAGGTGAACAACTTGCTGAAAAATATTTATATCCAACATTTGGTAAACCTACTCCTAAACCAGATGATGATAAATCACAATAAATCCTAATGGATTTATCTCAGAACTAAAGTTCTTCGGTTCACTACGTTCACTGTAAATGATATCAGTAACGGTGAGCTTTAGCGAACTGAGCGTAGCGAGATAAATTCGTAAGAATTTATTGTTATAAATTAATTTTTATTTTACTCATTACAAATGATTTAAATTCTGATATAGACTTATTTAAATTGCTTTGTTTTATTTTTTGTAAATCTTTGTAATCTTTTGCTGATAACATCAGATTACTACTTATCCATTTATCTGAATTGTTTTGTTGTACTGATAATGCATCATGATATTCATCTCCAAAATAATTTTGACTATTGATATAAGCACGAATTTTATTTCTAATGATATATTCTTCTTGCATTAAAAATCTATTTATAATATTCAAAGTAAAAATATAATCACTGGGTATGATCATTTCTAAATCTAAGAAATCTTTTTTAGTATCAAATTTAAATTTCTTATCCAAATAATTTGTACATACAATATATTTTTCACCCGTGAAAGTCAATGATAATTCTGGACGATATACATATACATTCTCAAATAAATAAGATAACATATATAATAAACTCAATGATGGTGGAGAAATTAATTCTTGTACTTTCACAATAAAATGACCATGTTTATCTAAATTTTCTAAATTATCAATAAATTTTGTAATCTTTTTATTAATATCGAGCTCTGCAACGAAACTATTATTTAATTTAATTTCGTTTAACATCACTAAATGACTGAGTTTCTTATTTTTTGTTATTTTAACATCTGCAAATTTTTTTAATTTATCAAAGACTTCTTCTGTTGTTTTATCATTTGTTGATACAGTTTTGGTGATTAAGTCAAAAGTATTAAAAAGTTCCCATAGTTGTAAAAATTCATTACTTACTTTTTCACCAAAATATTTCTTTGATATTGTTTCAATGTTATTCTCATAATTTGGTGTATCAGATACTAATTTTTCAATGATATAATAAAATTTTCTATTTACATTTTCTGGTTCATTTATTAATTTAAAAATAGCATCATTTGTTTGGGTGGTATAATAATTATATCCACTACTATTCAATGGTTTTGGAATTACGTCTGTTGATTTAATTCCATCTAATGTAGTTTTAGGAAGTTCAGGAAGTAAAAAGACGTTCATTATATATTACAAGATATTAATATATAATAAATAATTCTTATCTGATTTATTTTCATTTTTTAAATTAATTTA
>Ga0208498_1000226_pt1 | contig 23620 bp, 25 predicted proteins | sample CryBogCBE12Aug09_FD_185502 | JGI IMG/M metagenome (GOLD analysis project Ga0208498, IMG submission 185502) | Freshwater microbial communities from Crystal Bog, Wisconsin, USA - CBE12Aug09 (SPAdes) (version 2) | ecosystem: Environmental > Aquatic > Freshwater > Lake | place: Crystal Bog... | reverse complement strand
TATAAACTTTATTTCAAACTTAACTTGGGGGATCAATTTCTTGATCTTGAAATCCACAGTAGTCTTTCTCTATCAAAATTGTCAACCCCTTATTAATCTATAAATTGATTATTTAATTTTAAAAATATTTAATTTTATTTATTGATAGTTTTATTTCAGATCTGTAAAGTCAGTGTAAATAAGTGTAAAAAAAATGACGTAATGCTTTATTATCTTGTTAGGAGTAATAGAAAAATATCTTGGGAGAATATATTTAATATGATTAGTGATACTCAAATATTTGTTGCGTTAATATTAGCTTTAATCTCTTTAGTGCTAGCGATTCGATTAGGAACTTCTCTCTACTAAATTTGGTTTTGCTAACAATTCTACCGTAAATTTCCATGAAATAAGAAAGTGAAATTCTTATTTCATACTTTTGAAGTTTGATTTAGTATGTTTAGACTGGATCATGTTCTGCATAAATTTTCGGCATTCTATAGATAATTATAAAAAATAAAACAAAGAATAAAATTTACTGTGACTTTAAATACTATCAAGAATACTGCTCGCCCCATATTCCCTTTTACAGCTATTGTTGGACAGGAAGAGATGAAACTTGCATTAGCCCTTAACGTAATTGATCCTAAAATAGGTGGTGTTATTATTATGGGAGATAGGGGTACTGGAAAATCTACAACTATCAGAGCTATAACAGATATTTTACCTGAAATTGAAGTAGTAAAAGATGATCCATTTAATTCTCATCCAAATGATTTTGAATTGATGAGTGATGATATTCGCACTAAAATTGAGCAAGGATTGCAACCGGAGTCTGTATTAAAAAAAGTTATGATGGTAGACTTGCCACTAGGAGCTACAGAGGATAGGGTATGTGGCACTATCGATATTGAGAAAGCGTTAACTGATGGTGTTAAGGCGTTTGAACCAGGTCTACTTGCTAAAGCAAATAGAGGAATTCTTTATGTGGATGAAGTAAACTTATTGGATGACCATCTGGTAGATATTTTATTAGATTCTGCTGCTTCCGGATGGAACACTGTGGAACGAGAAGGTATCTCTATCCGACATCCTGCTAGATTTGTACTCGTGGGGTCTGGTAACCCTGAAGAAGGTGAGTTAAGACCTCAATTATTAGATAGATTTGGTATGCATTCTGAAATACGAACTGTAAAGAGTCCAGAATTACGAGTTCAAATTGTAGAGCAACGGTCTGATTTTGATAGAAATCCACAAGAGTCTCTAGCTAAGTATCAAAATTCACAAGAAGAATTTAGAAATAAAATTATAAACGCACAAAGACTACTTCCTCAAGTGATAATTGATTATAAATTACGAGTAAAAATATCTCAAGTTTGTAGCGAGTTAGATGTAGATGGTTTACGTGGAGACATCGTTACAAATAGAGCTTCGAGAGCCTATACAGCTTACAATGGTAGGACAGAAGTAACTGTGGAGGATATTAAATCAGTTATAACCATGTGCTTACGTCATAGACTACGTAAGGATCCTCTAGAAACTATTGATTCTGGAGATAAAGTTCAAAAAACATTTGAAAAAGTTTTTAGCGATATCTCATAATTATATCCAGTAGTTTTTGTAGTAGCTGTGTTGCAATAGGCTCAGTAGGATTCGAACCTACATTAGAGACTTAGAAGGTCCCTGTCCTGATCCCTTAGACGATGAACCCTTTTTCTTATAAAAAACAAAACATTGGGCGGTACTGGATTTGAACCAGTGACCACCTGCTTGTAAGGCAGGCGCTCTACCGCTGAGCTAACCGCCCTTTTCATTCTTTTGATGAAAATATCATAACACCTAGTGATTAATTTATGCAACTTCTTTTCTAAAATTTTAATTTAATAATTAAAGAAACTTTGAGAATTGAGTGCTGTATAAATTTATAAAATAGAAGTATATTTTTAAATTAATTTTTCTTAACTTTTTAAGAGTTCTTCAGTAATTTTATAATTACTATTATTTTTTCGATCTAGTTTGTATAGACTTTGTTCTTAACAGAAAGCTGGTGAAGGGACTTGAACCCGCAACCTACTGATTACAAATCAGTTGCTCTACCAATTGAGCTACACCAGCAATTATAATTACATAATTAAATATACAATAAAATCTTTTACATAGTAAAGTATTTTTTCGTTTATTATCTTGAGTTATGATATCGCCAATATTTAGTTTTTAAATATTAAGTTTTGAATTAATTTAACAATTGCATGGGGAGCTTTTATGTCCAGATATAGAGGAGCAGTGCTGAGAATTGTGCGTCGTTTAGGGGAGTTGCCTGGCCTTACTAGAAAGATGACAAAACGGACTACGAGACCTGGTCAACATGGGGATCAAAATAGAAAACCTTCTGAATATTCTATACGACTTGAGGAAAAGCAAAAAATTCGTTTTAACTATGGTTTAACGGAAAGACAATTACTAAGATATGTGCGAGCAGCAAGAAGAATTAAAGGTTCTACAGGAGAAGCGTTGTTACAATTATTAGAGATGCGTTTGGATAATATAGTATTTAGGTTAGGTATGGCTCCAACAATACCAGCTGCTAGGCAGTTGGTCAATCATGGTCATATCTGCGTAAATAATCGAAGAGTATCTATCCCTAGCTATCAGTGTCAGACTGGTGATTTAATATTGGTAAGAAACAATGTTAAATCTAAACAACTTGTTGAAGGATATCTATCTTTTCCTGGTTTAGCTAACATACCTACCCATTTAGAGATTGATAAATCTAATCTAACAGGAAAAGTGAATGGTGTTAGTGAAAGAGAATGGGTAGCATTACAATTAAATGAGTTGTTAGTTGTTGAATATTACTCTCGTAAAGGTTAATCATTTTTAATTATATGTAAATTAAAGTTTTATATATTGGAAACTACCAAGAGTTTTCTTCACTTGGTAAAGTGTCTGAGGTAAATAGCCATATGATTCCTTTATAGAATCTATGTAAATTTTTTAAATTCAATTGGAATTTAAAGATCGAATCCCTCAGCATGTTATTTTCTATTAGGGGCAGGTGTTTGCTATCAGATGTCCACTCCACATAGGAATCATACGGAGGCACAAACACTGTATCCATAGTTTTTTCAGGACTGTTCTCCATATCTAAAAGTAAGCTTTCTAAGTTATAGATTTCTATGGTTGGATTTTTGTTTAGCTCTAAGTGTATTTTTTTTGATAAAAATATTTTCCAAGCTTTTACAGCATCTTCTTTACTAAAAAAAATTATTTTTTTTTCAGAAGAATTTTGGAAAAAGTATTCAGATAGTGTCTTTCGTAGAGGGTTTTTTTGAAGTTTCACTGTATAAATTGGATTTCCTTGAAACCAATTCTTAGAATATTTCTGCTTAGGATGTATCCTGCACTTATGTTTAACTATGTAGTCTGTAAGGAGTTGATCTACTTCGCTTAAGTTGGCTACGAGACGACTTTGAGTTTTAGGCGGTGATGTCCTATTTAATCTATAAAATACATCTAAGCCTACACTTTTAATTTTTAATCCTAAGTTTTCTGACTCTTTGGGTTCTTTTTTACAAATCTCATGTAAGTAACTAGCTGCATCTTCTTTATTCATGAAGAATAAATTTATAGATACCGATCCTTCGTCATGTGACCAAAAGAATAATTCATTAGATTTTTCTCTAAGCCATTGTAAAGAGTATGGATTTTTATAATCTCTTGGTGAAGCTGTGATAAGTTCATTATTTTTATTCACAACTGTGTAAATAGGGATATATCTTAACTTAGAAAGTAGATTTTTTTGTTCATTTGTGGGAAAATTTGGAGATCGTTTATTTGATAACAAAGTTAAAGCTTTTTGAATTTTTGGTAGATTAAAGTTTTCCTTGCTCCAGTCATGTGAAATAGTTAGGCTGCTAACTCTTTTACCGCTTTGGATAAATGTATTATCGTTATTTGTTTTAATTCGTATTTTTAATTCTTCTGTTGAAGATAATTTTTCTATAAATGTTGGTATAGGATCCTCGAAGCTTTTTAAATTAATATCTCTGACATCATGTGCAATCCAACTTAATATATTAGTCATATTAGATCTGAGTAGGTGTTATTTTCTATTAATTTTTTGCTTTAAAAATTTTTTTTATTCACAAACATTATCGATGTTCTGAATTAGTTTAAATTTTAATATTTTTACTATAAATGTAATTTTTAATTTCTAAGCGATATTTTTAAATGAATTCTTGCATTTTTTTGTAACGTATACTATAAAATTATAGGTAACATAATCAAACAGTTGCTTCCAAGTTAAATTTTCTTGCTAGTATTAAATCAGGGTACAAATTAATCAGTTACACACTTAAAAGTAGTAACTACACACAGAATGTGATTTTATCATTAGCAATACGATATTGTCACACACTACACTTTATCGACTATAACCTTTACAGGAGGAATGTATGTCTCAATCCGTTGAATCACGGACTCGAATCAAAAACGAACGTTACGAATCAGGCGTTATCCCTTACGCAAAAATGGGTTACTGGGATGCTGATTACAATATTAAAGATACAGATGTGCTAGCTATGTTCCGTATGACTCCTCAAAAAGGTGTTGACCCAGTGGAATGTGCCGCAGCTATCGCTGGTGAATCTTCTACAGCAACTTGGACTGTTGTTTGGACTGACCTTTTAACAGCATGTGATCTTTACAGAGCTAAAGCATACAGAGTTGACCCTGTTCCAGGTGCAGCTGATCAATACTTTGCTTACATTGCATACGAACTAGATTTATTTGAAGAAGGTTCTCTTGCAAACTTAACAGCATCTATCATTGGTAACGTTTTCGGTTTTAAAGCTGTGAATGCACTACGCTTAGAAGACATGCGTATTCCAGTTGCTTACCTAAAAACATTCCAAGGTCCTGCTACAGGTGTAATTGTGGAACGTGAAAGACTTGACAAATACGGTCGTCCTCTTCTTGGTGCTACTGTTAAACCTAAACTAGGTTTATCTGGTAAAAACTATGGTCGTGTTGTTTACGAAGGTCTAAAAGGTGGTCTAGATTTCCTTAAAGATGATGAAAACATCAACTCTCAACCATTCATGAGATGGAGAGAGCGCTTCTTATTCGGTATTGAAGGTGTAAACCGAGCTGCTGCTGCTGCTGGTGAAGTTAAAGGTCATTACTTTAACGTTACAGCTGGCACAATGGAAGCTATGTACGAACGTGCTGAATTCTGTAGAGAAATCGGTTCCGTTATTTGTATGATTGACCTTGTAATTGGTTACACAGCTATCCAATCTATGGGTATCTGGGCTCGTAACAATAGCATGATCTTACACTTACACCGTGCTGGTAACTCCACATACTCCCGTCAAAAAACTCACGGTATGAACTTCCGTGTAATTTGTAAATGGATGCGTATGGCTGGTGTTGACCATATCCACGCTGGTACTGTTGTAGGTAAACTAGAAGGTGACCCTCTAATGGTTAAAGGTTTCTATAATGTATTACTACAACAAAAAATAGATATTAACCTTCCTCAAGGTTTATTCTTTGCACAAGACTGGGGTTCTATGGCTAAATGTCTACCAGTAGCTTCCGGTGGTATCCACTGTGGTCAAATGCATCAACTTATTCATTACCTAGGTGATGATGTAGTTCTTCAATTTGGTGGTGGTACAATTGGTCACCCAGATGGTATTCAAGCTGGAGCTACAGCAAACCGTGTTGCTCTTGAGTGCATGGTTATCGCTCGTAACGAAGGTCGTGACTACTTGGCAGAAGGTCCTCAAATTCTTAAAACAGCTGCTAAGAGCTGTGGACCTCTTCAAACAGCTCTAGATCTTTGGAAAGATATTACATTTAACTACGCTTCTACAGATACAGCTGACTTCATTGAAACAGCTACATCTAATAGATAGTACTATTACTTTAGAGAATTTAACCAAAGGAGTATACATCGTGAGACTAACACAAGGTGCTTTTTCTTTCGTTCCAGACTTAACTGATGAACAAATCGTTAAACAAATCCAGTATGCTATTAGCAAAGGCTGGGCTCTTAACGTTGAGTGGACAGATGATCCACATCCTCGTAACTGCTACTGGGAAATGTGGGGTCTTCCACTTTTCGGTATCAAAGATGCTGCTGCTGTAATGTTTGAAGTTAATGCTGCTCGTAAAGCTAAACCAAATAGCTACGTAAAAGTTAACGCATTTGACAACACGAGAAGTGTTGAAAGCTGCTGTCTTTCTTTTATCGTTCAACGACCAACTTCTAATGAACCAGGTTTCACACTTGCTCGTACAGAAGATAAATCTAGATTTATTCGTTACACAATTCAAAGTTATGCTACAAGCAAACCTGAAGGAGAACGTTATTAATCAGTTTTAGTTCTAAAAATAGAGAGTCTATTATTTAGTCTCTCTATTTTTATGCCAGGTAAAGATTCTACTCTATTTATTATTTTCAATATGAATTACACACAACAAAATCGAGACGATATTCTGGTTAATCTTCAAGATGAATATGAGAAACGTCAGATTCAAGAGGTATTAGATCAATTAGATAAAGATTTAATAGGATTAATTCCAGTAAAGACAAGGATTAAAGAAATTGCTGCCTTACTTTTGGTACATAGGTTACGTAAAGCTCTAGGTTTGACTTCTTCTAACCCTGGGTTACACATGTCTTTTACCGGTAGTCCAGGAACTGGAAAGACTACTGTTGCCTTGAAGATGGCTGACATACTATTTAGATTAGGTTATGTTCGGAAAGGGCATTTAATAACTGTTACTCGAGATGATCTCGTAGGTCAATATATTGGCCATACAGCTCCCAAAACAAAAGAAGTTTTAAAACGTGCAATGGGTGGAGTATTATTCATAGATGAAGCTTATTATTTGTATAAGCCAGACAATGAGAGAGACTATGGGGCCGAAGCTATTGAGATTCTTTTACAGGTTATGGAGAATCAGAGGGATGATTTGGTTATAATTTTTGCTGGTTATAAGGAAAGAATGGATAGCTTTTACGCTTCAAACCCTGGACTGTCTTCTCGAGTTGCAAATCATGTTGATTTTCCAGACTACTCTCCAGAAGAGTTACTTCAGATTGGGAAGATGATGTTAGAAGACCAACAATATGTTTTAACGTCAGAGTCTGAAGTTGCGTTGTTAGAGTACATTAAGCTACGTATGCAGCAGCCTCACTTTGCAAATGCTCGTAGTGTACGTAATGCTATAGACAGAGCACGCATGAGACAAGCAAATAGAATGTTTGCAGCGGGAGATCGTGTTTTAACAAAATCAGACTTAGTAACTATTCAGGCCGAGGATATAAGAAAGAGTAGAGTTTTCAGATCTTAATGAAATTATTATTAATTTGCTATACGTAAAAAGAAAAAAAGTGTATATATTTAATATACGTAGTGAGTTAGATATTCATGATCACTCAGGCGGTATAGCCAAGTGGTAAGGCAAGGGATTGCAAATCCTTCACCCCCGGTTCAAATCCGGGTGCCGCCTTGAGACAATGGGGGTGTGGTGGAATGGTAGACACAACAGACTTAAAATCTGTTGACTATTTTGGTCGTGAGGGTTCGAGTCCCTCCACCCCCACTTATATTTATTTTAGGACTGTTCTTAAAAATTCTGTGTTGATTTTTGATTCTCTAGTCAAAGATATTTTACCAGTCCTAGCAATCTCTGTAATTCCAAATGGTGTTAAAATTTGTTCTATAGCCATCATTTTACCAGGATCGCCAGTAACTTCAATAATTAAAGAACTCTCTGATAAATCAACAACTCGCGCTCTAAAAATTTGGGTAATTTCTAATATCTCAGATCTTCTACTTGTGCTTGCATTAACTTTTAAAAGCATTAATTCTCTCTCTACACAAGGAATATTTGATATATCTTGTACGCGTAGTATATTTACTAATTTATAAAGTTGTTTTGTAAGTTGGTCTATAGTTTTATCTTCTGCAGGAACCACCATTGTAATTCTAGATATGCCTACTTGTTCTGCTGGACCTACTGCTAAACTTTCTATGTTAAATCCTCGTCTAGCAAATAATCCTGCAATTCTTGTTAGAACACCAGATTCATCCTCTACTAATACAGATAACGTATGTTTCATAATTATGTTGTATCAAATATTTAAATTAATGATTATGAAATAAGACATCTAAATAATAAGGTAATTATTTTAATAAAAGTATTGCATCCGGCTGGGTTTGAACCAGCGTCGTCTCGAGAGAAACGGATTATGAGTCCGGTGCCTTCGACCACTCGGCCACAGATGCATTAAAATTTGAGCTTTTGGAACTGGTGGGAATTGAACCCACGTCCACTCAATCCATTAGAGGATATTCATTCACAAGTTTAGCTTTATTCTATATTTAAAGCAACTATTTTTTTATCTCATTGAATTTATCTGGAAGAGAAGTTAATTTTTAGTTTACTAAAAATCTCCGATTATTTTAGATTTTAAATTTTTGCGAGTTATAAACTTTCCCAGGTTATACTAGAAGAAGTTTACGTTCGAATGAAAGTATGTTGTTTGCACTTATATTTTTAACTTTTTTTACAAGAAAGTTAAAGCTTGACTTGAATCATATTACTCTATTTTAAAGAGTGTCGACACCTAAACAGTCCCAATTATAGAATCACTATAACATATCTATTTTGAGAATATTTTATATTTTTATTAGAATATTTTAACTTTAAAACAGTTTAGTGAGCATGGTGGGAATCGAACCCACGGCCACCAGGACCGGAATCTGGTACTCTATCCACTGAGCTACACGCTCTATTATTATTATGTAATTACTATTTTAACTATACAATATTTGAACCCGATTATCTATTTGAAAAATGGAAATTGAACTAAGGTTCAATTGATGATAAAAGTTTTGCGTTGAAATTAAATTTGAAGTTACATAACCTAATCCATTACAAATGTTACACTTTCTACTAAATGCATCGTAGACACTTTGACCATGTCGCGCTCGAGTAATTTCAACTAATCCTAATTCTGACATTTGAATTACAGTGGATTTTATATAATCTTTTTTTATTAATTTGTTAATATATCGAAGAAGTTTCATCTGGTCAGTTTGATTTGTAGAATCAATAAAATCTATTATAATAATTCCTCCTATGTTTCGTAATTGTATTTGCCTAGCAATTTCTTGGATTGCTGCATAATTAACCCATAGACTTGCTTGACGGGGATTGTGAAAACTAGTAGATGATCCGGAGTTAACATCTATGCTTGTTAAAGCCTCTGTTTTTTCTATTATTATATATCCTCCTTTAGATAAATTCACTCTAGGTCTCATAATTTGAGCAAGAACTACGTCTATTAAATAACATTTAATTAAATCCAAATTTGTGCTGTGAAATTCTATTATTATGTTTTTTTTTATATCTAAGGTGGTTATCTGAGATAAAATCTTTTTTGTTCTGATTGCTCCACTGTATGAATCTATAGCTATAAAGTTAAAATTTATGTTTGAGTATTCTTCGAAAATTCTCTGTATAAAATCCTTTTTTTTACTTAATAAAGAAGGCTTAAATAAATTAGTAGATTTGTGTAAGACTTTTCTCCAGCGAGATTTCAATATTCGTATTTCTTTAATTAAAAAACTTGTATTGGCATCAATACTTTCAGGTTTTATCAAGATACCTGAATCTCTAGAGTTCACTAATAGATGTCCGAGTGCTTTTAGATACTCTCGGCTGCTATGATCATAATGATTTTTTCTTAGTATATTTATGGAGTTTGAAAAAGGTAAAAATATTATATATTTTCCAATAATATTTATATCTGAACTTACATTTGGTCCTTTAGTTCCAATAGGTTCACGTGTTATTTGAACTAGAATATTTGTATTTGGTATAATTGACTTGATATTATTGAGGTAATCGAATGAGATAAACCCATTTTTTGATTTTGGATTAAGCGTGATAAAAGCTGCATCTAAACTAGGTAGTAGTGCGGATACTTTCCCCAAATAAATATCATTAATTCTGTAAAGGTTATGTTCCATAACAATATTAAGCAATTTATTTTTAAAGTAAATTAGTCCTACATGACTTTTATCTATAAGAATTAATGTGTAGCTCATAATTATTTCGGAGATAAAAATAAAAAATATTTTTAATTACATTGGTAGTAGGAGTCCACTACCAATTTAAGGCAATCTTTGTAGTTTAGAGATTAATAATAAATTTTTCCTCCGCCCCATTTTTCTCCACCTAGCTTAGGTTGAAGAAGTATGTGTCCGCTGATTGCAAACAAATCTTCATCACTTAAACTTCGCATTTTCGGGAATATATCAGCACTTTTAGTACTTGGATGTAATTCGGCTATAGATTCTGATCCATCATAAGTTGTAGGGTTTTTTAGATAATCAATTAGAGCATTGACATTATCACGAGGAGGAGTTGCTAAACTTAATGCATCTGGTTCTAACCCAAGGTTAGGGTTTGTTTTAGTTACTCCACCAACATGACATTGGCCGCAAGACGCATTGAATAATCGTTTTCCTCTTTTAACTTGCTCAGGAGTTAGGATTACAGTTGAACCAGAAGAATCCAAAGGAACTGTACGTGTTGTTTCATCTAAATCGATTGCTATAGATCCAGTTGAACAAGAGATTATAGTGTAAAGTCCTAAGATAAAATGTAATGGGGAAATTTGTTTTTTCATAAGTGAATTACTTAATGTTGAGTGATCTTAAAGAAAAATAGATCTTGATATCATATTAGAATAATATCTTTGATTTAAAATTTTAGTAAAAATATCTTAATAGTATAAGTGAGCTCCCAAATAAATTACATTCGTTAGAGTTTTAATAAAACTTATTTACCAAAACTCTAAAAAAACTTAGTTTCTTGTTACTCTATCCGCTTGACTTACAAGAAATAGTGCAGAGCCGATTGGGATAATTACTACAAATAAACCTAAAAGTAGACTGTTGATAAAAGCTGATAAAGATGGAGTCATTTTAATCCTCTTATTTGTATTACTAATTTCTTACCATATAGTATAGACTAGTTTTGCTAGATTAATGACATTATCTAATGAAATTTTCCTTTGGATTCTATAGATTTTTTTTTTTATGAATTTTATTGGTTATCTTAGATAATCTATCGTGTGAAGAAAGATTTTGATTAAGAAATTTAACAATAAAGATACGATTTCTATAAAATACTAAGTGAGATTTTTTATAAGTATTAAAAAATAAATTTAAATTATTTCTAAGGTATGTTGCTAAACTTTATGTAAACTTGGACTGCAACTTTTTATAATGTCTTTTTTCATTGCTATCTTCCGATTCTCATGAGATAAAAGTTTACAATATTTTACAGCCAAGTTAAATTAATTATAGTGGAACTGGTTTTTTAATTCAATTTTTTGTTGAAAATTATAAAGGGAAATATAACATGTCTGGATAAAATCTGTTACCTTCGATCAGTAATGCTGCTGTAAAAGACATCCAAACTGTAATTAAAACTGGTGCTGTAGATAAATATTTTAGAAAATTGCTATCCATTATTTTATACTTTTGTTAAATTTTTAATTTATCGTGGAGAAACAGTGATTTCATCTGCAGAGGCTATAAGGTTTCCACTCGTGAATTCCTTGAATGCTGAGAAAGGCCATATGAAACCTGTTGTCACAAAGCTTAGTGCAACAGGTACATCAATAATGATTTCTTTTTCAGTAGGTTTATCAGATGTTCTAGCCCATTGAACATAACTTCTACCAACCCAACCTATCCATCCTGCTATATAAATAAAAAATAAACCTGGGATAACAAATTCTCCACTATGGTTCCATCGACCATCAGCTATCAGATGTGGTAGACCATCTGTGCCACACAACAGACCCGCTTTGCCATAGCGATCAAAACGGCTTTGTGTTTTTTCTATTTGTTTTTGTAACGCAAGAGCAGGAGGACTACCTACTTCATATTTTTTTATTCTAGATTCCAATTTTTTTACACTTTGGTCTAATCGGCGTTGAAACTCTTTTGACTCTTTACAAGGTTTTAGTCCTGATACATCTGCTTTTGCAGTCGTTGGGAGAATGAATAAATTCAGTATTAATAAAATCGAAATCCAGTTTTTCACGAGTGCTCTCCTATAAATATTCACAATACAATAATACCATGTTAATCTACGAAGTAGTAAATTAAATAGAAGTAAATTAGGAAAATATTGTAGACACAGTTTTTTTCATATGCTATTATAAGATTGAATTTGTATACGGGATGTAGCGCAGTTTGGTAGCGCGCCTGCTTTGGGAGCAGGATGTCGCAGGTTCAAATCCTGTCATCCCGAATTTTGGATCTGCCTTTTAGAATTATAAGTTTTTCATTGGCTGTTTCATTTTCTCCATCGAGAGTTAAAACTTGAGAGTAGAGTTCCGTAGCATCTTGTAGCATCTTTTTTTTCTCGTAAGCATATGCCAAGTTATTTAGAGCAACTATGTAGGTAGGACGTAATGAGATAGCTTCTTTGTAATAATAAATTGAAACATCAAATTGTTCACTTTCAAAGTAAGTAAATCCTATAGTATTATATAAATTAGAAAGGCCCTCTATATCCTCTCTATCCCAGTTTTTCAGTGCTTTAGAAAACTGTAAAATTGCTTCATCAAAAAGTTTTTTAGAAAGGTATATGACTCCTGCAGAATAGTAGTCTTTTGGTGTGGCATTACCGGAGCGAAGTTTTTTTTGTAATTCAGATAGTACTCTTTCTAGTTCTTTCTTTTTTAAGATTTGTTTTGATAAAAAAATTAGAAGGATTACAAGACATATGAACAAGATTAGTAGGTATACTGTTGGTAGTATGGAATTCATTTGTTTAAGTTAGTAGACAATTAATTTTATATTTATTTTCTAGAGTTTATTTGTACAATCAGTTGACATAAATTCTATTATTGTATACGTTGTATATTAAGTAAATGCAAAAGGCCCCCATCGTCTAGAGGCCTAGGACATCTCCCTTTCACGGAGGTAACGGGGATTCGAATTCCCCTGGGGGTATATTACATCATGTTTTTGAGTTTTTGTTTTTTTTTTTTCTAAGGATTTTCATATTTTTATGGGCTGCCCGGGGATCGAACCCGGAACAAATCGATTAAAAGCCGAGTACTCTACCATTGAGTTAGCAGCCCTATAAATACCAATAGAATACAAATATCATAATTAATTAATAAATACAAGATTTTATTACTAATAAGTCTATTTATATGCATATCTTAACTCTAGAATTTAGTGTGTCTGAATGTAATGCTGTAGGTATCAAAACATATTTAAGAGTGAAGTATCCGGATAAAATCCTACTCCGAGTATTTATTTCTTCGTTATATTTTGATACATTTTTTGTTGAAGCCTTATTTTTATAAGTAATTTTGAGTGTTTATTTAGATTTTTGTTCTAATTTATGTATTTACAAGATTTTTTACAAAGATTTATGTTAGAACAAACTTATTAGAATATACTATATATGTATCTATTATTTAGATGTTATCTATAAATAATCAAAGACATAGACAGTAGTTTAATTACAGGGGAGTCCATTATGTTTTTTAATCTTACGACTTTGCTACAACTAGTTTCCCTTTTTCTTGTGATTACTGCAGGCCCAGCTATTATCGTATTAATAGCTTTACGACGTGGTAATTTATAAAAATTAAGATCTATCTCAATTTTTAGGCGAATGATTAAAAATTAAATGCTTCGCTTAAAAATTGGATATTTTTTAAATTTATAACCTATTTTTTCGTGTAAGAAATAATCTCATTTAAATTGATTTCTTGTTTTTCACTTGAAAATTCATTATCTTTAGTGAGAAACAGCATGCAATGACATTCTTTTCTTTCTCTCATAGGTACACAAGGACAATTCCAGTAAGCAGAAGATACTTCAGCCACTTTGTCATCATAGTGACGACATGGGCATAAAGGTGCACCATATTCATCTTTGTGCCGAGCAAGTCCTTCAATAACCACAGCAGTAATGCTTAGATCGGAACAAAAGAAAGTACCTGTTCTTTTCGCATAGGTTTCAGAAAAGTTTTGCATTGCTTGGAGACTGTCAGGGTAGTTAGTATTTACCATATTAGTTTTTATTCGTATTAATTTTGTTTCTAAAAGCAAGTTTTTCTTAATGTAAATATATTCTCAAGTATGTTTCATATTAGTTTACTTTAGTACTAAAATAGTTAAAGATTCTAACACTTAGTTTGATATACTAAAAAATTTAGTTTTTATAAACCTTACTTTACTGTCTTTAAATAAAGATTATGACTGCTGCGTATCTTCCATCCATACTTGTTCCTTTAATTGGTTTAGTTTTTCCTGGGTTAGTTATGGCTTTTGCATTTATTTACATTGAGCAAGATGAAGTAGGATAAAATTAATTACAAAAATGGAATAAATACTAAATAAACTATTTAATAATTTGTTTAGTATTTATTCTAATTTTTCGTTTTAAAGCAGTTTTCTTATAGGGATGATCCTACCCCAGAATAAGAACCATAAAAGAATAAACCAACAACTGTTAAAGCTGCGATTCCTCCTACTGTAGCAATAAGCCAAAGGGGAATTCTACCAGTACTAGCCATCTACAATTACCTCCAAATTGGTAAATCTTAGAAAGTTTTTATTAAACTTAAGATAATAATAATTTTTATAACTTAATTCGCACAAAGTATGTTAGTTGAAGAAGTAACTAGAGAATAGTACTGCTAAAACGAAAATCAATAGTAATCCCCAAAATAGAGACGTGCGATTTAGTTCAACGGGTTGTTTGTTAGGGTTAGGTCCACTCATATTATCCTCCTATCGTTGAATAAATTGCATAGAGGTAATAGCACCAAGGAAAAATACAGTTGGAACAGCTAATCCATGAATAGCTAACCATCTAAACGTAAAAATAGGATAAGCGATGGGTTGTTTAATTTTGCTCACGATAAAATCTCACTTATTTTTACAAACCTTTTGTTAAATCTTCTAACTCTTGTTTAGCACTGAATCTATCATTAACCAGAGGAACTTGTTGACGCTCCTGCGTGAAGTATTCATTTGGTCTAGGCGTTCCGAATATATCGTACGCTAATCCTGTACTAACAAAAAGCCAACCAGCCACGAAAAGAGCAGGAATTGTTATGCTATGAATAATCCAGTAACGTATACTCGTGATTATATCAGAGAATGGGCGTTCCCCTGTTGAGCCTCCTGACATATAAGATACCTCCGAAAAGTTAAAAGTATGAGAGTTAAATTATTTATATTTTTCTAAAAAGATATACAAATTGCTAAAGCTGCCAGAATTCTAAACAAGTTTTTGGCTACCCTACCAACTTTTTATCTTTTAAATCAAATAATTTGATTAATAAAATTATTTGACATCTACATTATACCGAAGGTATTTTCTCTTAATTAATAAGATTACAAATAAGTAAATTTTTAGTTGTAAAGCTTATGAATTATCAGATTATTCAAACGGGTAAATATAGTTTCTATACATTATTAAATTTTTATCTATACTTATAGTAACTAAAAAAACCCTTAAAAAAACATTTTTATTTAAATACTTTTTAGAATTAAAAATCTATTTTATGTTTCAAGCGGGCAGAGGGAATCGAACCCTCATCATTAGCTTGGAAGGCTAAGGTTTTACCACTAAACTATGCCCGCTATGGATTTGTATCCAACTTTAGTTTTTTTAACATCATAAATATAATACATTTCTTTAAGAAAGAATTCTACATTTTCAAATATTTTCTTAATCTTCTAAAGGTACATTTAAGAATAGTGATAAGTTGACTGCTTCTTCCTCAATAAGTGATAGTAAGAGTGGTTCACCAACTCGTGTTAAAGGAATTTCTCGTTGATCTTTTGTACACAGGTAGATTTCTCTTTTGGGGTTTAGTCCCTCTTGAATAGTGAGTTTGATTGACTTTATTTCTTTAAAAGAATAAAAAAGATACAGTTCACGTGTCTGAAGAGGAAAACCTAATCGAAAAATTTCCACAGATCCGTTGGTTTTATCGTACTTGTTATAGCCTCCTCCAGTGTTAAAGAATATATTTGCTAATAAAAACAGACTTAGTAATATGCCAACAGAGCCATAGAAAGTCATAACAATACCTTGAGGAATGAATTGTATAGCGTCAGTTTTTCCAAAAGGGAGTATTTGGAACTGAAAATAACTTGATACTCCTGTAGTAAAAAATCCGCATCCTCCTAGGAAACTTATAATTAACCAGATACAATTACTAAGTCTTCTAGAACCTAAAATTAGATCATATCGAATTAGTGTGTTTTTTCTATTCATTGATGATTTCCTATATTTGTTTTTCTGTATTTAAAAATGCTTAATCGATAATTAAAAAAAGAAAAATAAAGTAATTACCAATTAAGCATTTTAAAACTGATCTCTTATATCAATTTTATGTAGGATAATCCTAGAAATAATCCTGCTGCTAATCCAAAAGCACACGCTAATAAAATTAAATAACCGATTAATATGCTCATCTTTGATGTTTTTTCTAATTCATTAATATTAGTATATCCTATTGCTCGGGACTTTAGTTCTATGTATAAAATTTCTTAGTTAATTTTTTATACAAGGGGATAAAAAAGAAAGTTATTGGTTTATAATTCGGTTGTTAATAAAAAATATAGATTTAATATATAAACTTTGAAATTATGTCTGATTTTATAAAACCATACAATGATGATCCTTTCGTAGGCAATTTAGCTACACCTATAAGTACCTCTAGTTTTACTCGAAATTTATTAAGCAATTTACCAGCTTATCGAGTTGGCCTATCCCCTTTACTAAGAGGATTAGAGATAGGGGTTACTCACGGATACTTTTTAGTTGGACCATTTTATAAATTAGGTCCTTTGCGTAATTCGGACATCGCTTTGTTATCTGGGTTTTTCTCATCGATAGGTCTTATTTTTATAATGACGGCTTGTTTGGCAATTTATGGAGTTGTGTCTTTTGAGGAAACTGATAATGGTGACCAATTACAAACAGCTAAAGGATGGAGACAATTCACATCTGGCTGGTTGCTTGGAGCAATTGGAGGAGCTAGTTTTGCATATATTTTGATTACTAACTTAAGTTTCTTACAAACAGGCAATATTTAATTATACTCTAGAGAGATAATGCTAGTCATTATCTCTTTCTTACTCATTCATTTCATGGTAAGTAGCTACAGCTGATGGGGAAACTTGGTTTAAATATCTAAAGATCCAGTACTTAAAGACTGTGTCTAATAATACAGGAAATGTTGCTATAAACAGAAATATAAGATCTCTATTTTCAGGTAATCCAAAATGACGTAGGCCATTCTCAAGTATTACTTCCCATCCGTGAGTAGAGTGAAATCCAACAAATATATCTGTGAATAAAATAATTAAAAATGCTTTGGCTGTGTCACTTAGTCCATAAATTAGTTCATTTACAAATGATTTTAAAACTGATATTTGGCGCTCACCCGTGATAACAAGATATATAAAAGTAAAGAAGCTTATTACGTCGGATAATAAGTTTTTTATAGCATCTGTACTTTCAGAAGAATAATACTGAGCTAGTTCAATAGCTTTATTTTTTATTTCTTTTTCTACCGCTTCTTGTGACAAGTGTGGCAGTTGTCCAATTAATATTTCGAAATGTATTTTTTCTTCAAATCGCTGTAATTCGCTAAATGCTCTCTCCTCTTGGGAAACGTTTAGAAATATTTCACTATTTTTTTCGTTCCAGAAGTAGTCTATGAAAGGTGAAAAAATAAAGCTTCTAGATATTTGGTTCACTAAAATTGGAGAAATTATTAGTAGTAACAAATATTTAATTGAGGCAGATGTTTGATATCTAGACACTCGGAATTCTTCAATGATCTCAGATTCAGCATTTGGATCAAGCTCTTTTTTGAATTTTTCAAATGTTCTGGTTATGGATCTTGGTATTGGGCCTGTTTTTTCAAATGCCGATTGATTTATACTATCTGAACGCCAATTCTTCATCCTATTACAATATTGTTAACCCTGTATCTTATTACAAATCAATTACTATAGAATTGCTTTACTTTTAAATTACTAAATTAATAACTTTAAAGCATTAAGTTATTAATTTAGAATTGTTTTATTCTAGATCTTTTCTACTTGGGTTTCTAGATGCATCATTAGACAAGAAACCGAACGTAAAAAGAGATACGAAAAACGTCACTGTCGTGTATACAGCAATTTTTAGTGTGAACATTAGTTTATCCCCAAAATGATATTTTTATATTATAAATATGATATGTAAAACAATTATATCCTTACTTTTTAATTAAAGTTAATTAGGGAAGAAAAATTTCACATATGTAGTTGTACGCCTAAAGTGCTTTTTCTTTTTCGTCACTTAGCTCTTTTAATCGTCTTAGAATTCTGCCAAAGTAGTCTTGCATATATCTTTCCAGATTAGATAAGTCGGATGAATCGAACGAGAACATATCATAAACTTCCTGCATATTTGCAGTCATATTTTCGCCCGTTACAAGGACCTCAGCGAATGCTAATCTATCAGATATATTTTTTCCCCATTCAAAGAAGCCAGTAAGTTTTTTTAAGAAGCGTAGTAAATACAAAGGTATTTTATTTACAACGGCTGATTGTCCTGACAGTCTCTCACAAAGTTCTATTATTTCATTTGAAGTCCATCCCTTGCTTCCTACTAAACAAAAACTTTTTTTATTTGTCTTTTCTATACTAAGGCTTCGTAAAGCAAATTTTGCTACATCCTGTGTGTCAATATATCCAACATTACTACTCTCAGTAGTTGTCCATATAGGTTGTTTTTCCAAAATGGGTATTGCATATTGACTGATTAACCCTTGAAAGAATCCGGCGAGATAAAAAATTGTGTAATTTAAGCCCGAATTTGTTAAATACGCTTCTAGTTTAAATTTTAAATTAACAAGGGGAACAGCCGAGTGATCTTTACTATTTAACACTGAAAAGAAAACAAATTTTTGTATCCCTGCTATTTTTGATGCCTCTATAAGAGCGATTTTTCCATCTAAGTCAATTTGCTCTGCATTGTATGGGTCTGACGGTCGAGCAGTAGATGCGTCTATGACAGCTGTTACATCTTTTAGAGTTAATGGTATTGTTTCCGGAAGGCTTAAGTCTCCATAGATTAATTGCGCTCCCCATTCTTTTAAAAAGTACGCTTTCCTCAGGTTTCTTACAAAACATTTCACTTCATATCCTTCGTCGATAGCTCGTCTGACAATTTGGCGTCCTAATGTTCCAGTAGCTCCTATGATAAGTAAACTCATGTAATTTTATTTATATCCATTCTTTTTATAAAAAGTTTATCAGATAAAATGAACTATTCATATTATTGGAGTTTATAATGGGTAAAGAGGGATTTGAACCCTCACGATATAAATCGATACATTTTGAGTGTATTGTGTCTGCCATTCCACCATTTACCCTGGTATTATTATATCAGAAAAAACATTTTCTTAGAGTTTTTACTACAATAAATAGGATTTCGAGAAGTAGACTTGAAATTAGAATGGGTTTAGTATCATAATTTAGCCAAAATTTATTTATGTCAAATAAAGTAAATCAAAATTCGTCTTCAAAAAGTTATGGGGATGCTACCATAAAAGAATTTGTGGAACAACCTTATAAATATGGATTTAAAACGGATGTTGAAACTGAAGATTTTCCAAAGGGTATCAATGAAAATATAGTGGTTTTGATTTCTCAGAAGAAAAGTGAACCAATTTTTATGACAGAGTTTCGTTTAAGAGCGTATAAAGCTTGGAGAAACATGTTGGCCCCAGAATGGGCTTGCATAGATTATACATCTATAGACTATCAAAATATATTATATTATTCAGCTCCTAAATCAAAAAAGAAACTCTCTGATTTAAATGAGGTAGACCAAGAAATTTTGGATACATTTGAAAAGTTAGGTATACCTTTGACGGAACAGAAACGATTGACAAATGTTGCAGTAGATGCAATATTTGATAGTGTTTCTATAGGTACAACTTTTAGAGAAGAATTATCAAAAGTTGGTGTTGTCTTTTGTCCTATATCAGAAGCATTAAAACATTATCCTGATCTGGTAAAAAAATATCTCGGTACAGTAGTTCCAATAGCTGATAATTATTTTGCAGCTTTAAATTCGGCTGTTTTTACAGAAGGTTCATTTTGTTATATTCCTGAAAATGTTATATGTCCTTTAGATTTATCCACTTATTTTAGAATTAATAATGAAGAGTCTGGTCAATTTGAGAGAACTTTGATCATCGCAGACTCGAATAGTAAAGTTAATTATCTGGAGGGTTGTACCGCTCCTAAGTTTGATAGAAATCAACTTCATGCAGCAGTTGTTGAGTTAGTAGCTTTAGAAAGATCTCAGATTAAATACTCAACAGTTCAAAATTGGTATTCGGGAGATTCAAACGGTTTGGGGGGAATTTACAATTTTGTCACTAAACGGGGTTTGTGTGCTGGGGAGGGATCCAAAATTTCTTGGACTCAGGTTGAGACAGGATCCTCGATTACTTGGAAGTATCCAAGTTGTATTCTAGTTGGTGATAACTCATCTGGTGAATTTTATTCAGTAGCTTTGACAAACAACTATCAACAGGCAGATACTGGAACAAAAATGATCCACATTGGTAAATCTACAAAAAGTCGAATAGTTTCTAAAGGCATCTCTGCTGGAAATTCAAAAAACACTTATAGGGGTCAAGTTAAAATTATGTCCAAATCATCCGGTAGTATAAATAATTCACAATGTGATTCGATGCTCATTGGTGGAAAATCGCAGGCTAATACATTTCCTTATATTCAGGTTAATAATTCGACAAGTAAAGTAGAACATGAGGCTTCTACATCTAAAATAGAGGAAGAGCAGTTATTTTATTTTTTACAAAGAGGAATAGATATTGAATCTGCCGTTGGTTTGTTAATAAGTGGATTTTGTAAAGAAGTTTTTGCTGAATTACCAATGGAATTCGCTTTGGAAGCTGATCGTTTATTAAGTCTTAAATTAGAAGGGAGTGTTGGCTAATTTTATGGATATGAAAAAGTCTGCTGTTTTAGAAATAAAGAATTTACATGCAAATATAGGTACAATTTCTATTTTAAAGGGGATTGATCTGGTTATTAATTATGGAGAAGTTCACGCCATAATGGGAAAAAATGGATCTGGTAAAAGTACTTTAGCTAAGGTAATTGCTGGACACCCAGCATATAATGTGACCGAAGGTGATATTTTATTTGAAGGCAGGTCTATACTTTCTTTACCTCCTGAGGAGAGAGCACAAAATGGAATTTTTCTTGGGTTTCAATATCCGATAGAGATTCCAGGAGTAACTAATATTGATTTTTTACGGTTAGCGTATAATTTTAGGCAGAAGGCAAAAGGGCTTAGTGAGCTTGATCCATTAGAATTTTTTGAATTTATACACTCAAAGTTACAATTAGTTGGTATGGATGGGAGTTTTTTGACTAGAAATGTTAATGAAGGATTTTCTGGAGGCGAGAAGAAAAGAAATGAGATTTTACAAATGGCAATTTTGGATACGAAGTTGTCAGTTTTAGATGAAACAGATTCAGGATTGGATATTGATTCTCTAAAAATTGTTGGTACTGGAGTCAATAGCTTGATGAGTGAATCAAATTCAGTTATATTAATAACACATTATCAACGTCTTTTAGATTACATAGCACCAGATTTCATTCATATCATGCAAGATGGTCACATTGTTAAAACAGGGAAAAAAGACCTGGCTATAGAATTGGAAAAGAAAGGATATGATTGGATAATAGAGAAAAATCCATATTAAAAATATGGATTTTTCTTTTTTTTTTTAATTAAGATGCAAAACCTTGTTTTACATCAGCGATGGAACCTTTTAGTAAATCCTCTGCTTCTTTAGTAAAATCTTTTGATGATTTTACTAGTTGAGCATACTGAGGTTTTGAATTTCTCAAATTTGTTCGAAGGTTTTCGATAAAAGTTTTGACTTGATTCACAGGTATATCATCAAGGAATCCATTGATACCTGTGTAAATTATAGCTACTTGCTCTTCTACAGGAATAGGTGAATTTTGAGCTTGCTTTAGAATCTCACGTAATCTTTGACCACGAGCTAATTGATTTCTTGTAGCTTGGTCTAGGTCAGAAGCAAACTGAGAGAATGCTTCCAATTCAGCGAATTGAGCTAATTCAAGCTTAAGTTTACCCGCAACTTTTTTCATTGCTTTTATTTGAGCTGCAGATCCTACACGAGATACAGAAATACCAACATTTATGGCTGGTCTGATACCTGCGTTAAATAAGTCTCCTGATAAGAAAATTTGACCATCTGTAATTGAGATCACATTTGTTGGAATATATGCTGACACGTCCCCAGCCTGGGTTTCGATAATTGGTAAGGCAGTCATGCTACCGCTACCTAATTTGTCACTAAGCTTAGCTGCTCTTTCTAGTAGTCTAGAATGTAGATAGAAAACGTCACCTGGATAAGCTTCTCGACCTGGTGGACGTCTTAGTAGTAAGGACATCTGTCTGTATGCAGCAGCTTGTTTTGATAGATCATCATAGATAACAAGGGTTGCTTGCCCTTGGTACATAAAATATTCAGCGATAGCTGCTCCAGTATATGGAGCTATGTATTGCAATGTAGCTGGATCATCGGCACAAGCGGAAACAATCACCGTGTAATCTAATGCACCTCGCTCTTCAAGAGCTGTTACAACTGAAGAAATTGAAGCAGCTCTTTGACCTATAGCAACATAAACACACACAACATTCTCAGACTTTTGGTTTATTATTGTGTCTATAGCTACTGATGTTTTCCCAGTTTGTCGATCACCAATAATAAGTTCTCTTTGGCCTCGTCCAATTGGGATCATGGAGTCAATTGCAGTGATACCTGTTTGGATTGGTTCGCATACTGATTTACGAGAAATAATCCCTGGAGCAACAGATTCAATTAGACGAGTTTCTGTAGCAGAGATGTCTCCTTTTCCATCTACTGGACGCCCAAGAGCATCTACAACTCTTCCAAGATATCCTTTTCCTACTCGAATTTGAGCGATTTTACCAGTAGCTTTTACAGAACTTCCTTCTAATATGTCTCTACCTTCCCCCATAATAACCACACCAACGTTATCGCTTTCAAGGTTTAAAGCAATACCAATTGTTTTATCTTCGAACTCTAAAAGTTCGCCTGCCATTACTTGGTTTAAACCATACACACGTGCTATGCCATCTCCAATTTGTAGAACTGTACCAACGTTTGTTACTTGAACTCCCGTATCGTATTTTTCAATTTGTTGGCGTATAATGCTGCTAATTTCGTCAGGTCTAATGTTTACCATACTAGTTTTGATTAATGTTAGTATTAATATAAAATCGAATTATTAATTATAGGATAGAAGCACCCAGGTAAGATGATAGCTCTCTCAGTTGTCCTTGTAGAGTAGTATCTATTATTTTTGAGCCTACTTGGATAACGAAGCCCCCAATTAAATTAGGATTGACATTTAAATCTAATTTAATTTGGTCAATTCCGGTCATTTTTTTCAGTTTTG
>Ga0208498_1000224_pt1 | contig 23736 bp, 27 predicted proteins | sample CryBogCBE12Aug09_FD_185502 | JGI IMG/M metagenome (GOLD analysis project Ga0208498, IMG submission 185502) | Freshwater microbial communities from Crystal Bog, Wisconsin, USA - CBE12Aug09 (SPAdes) (version 2) | ecosystem: Environmental > Aquatic > Freshwater > Lake | place: Crystal Bog... | reverse complement strand
GGCGTGAATGAAATGTACATACCCTCTGCTACTCGCTTATCCCCTAAAGCCCCATTTAATCCAGCTCGCAACCCTTGGACACTAACTAATCCTATACGCCCTAACTTTAGTCCCCACCAAGCTGGCGTGGCATTAGCGAGTGAAGGTAGTAAAGCTGCTGCTCGTAAACTAGGATCACAGAAGTCATCAGAAAAGACTGAAGCTGCACAGATCAACGGCAAGAAAGGTGGCCGTCCAAGAGGTACATGAGCGTTGGGTTATTTACACATTACACACCCCTAGCGTTGGGTTATTGATACCCCCCTAGCGTTGGGTTATTTACTATTATGCCATACAAATCTAAAGCACAACAAGGATGGGCACATACGCCTGCAGGTACTAAAGCATTAGGCGGTAAAAGTGCTGTAGCTGAGTGGGATAAAGCGAGTAAAGGGCTGCACTTACCTGCCCATGCCAATATGATGGCTCGTCACAGTTACAATTCTACCCGCAAATCCGAGTTGCCCATGAATCTGGGCAAACAACCCGTTTGAGGGGTTGTAGTGAAAAAGTGAATACAAAACTTGTATCTGAAAAATAAATACATGTATTGATTTTTTGAATACATGTATCAAAAAAGTAAATACATTGTATTTGAAAAATAAATACACGTATTGAAAAAACTAATACGCGTACTTATAAAATAAATACACGCGTAGTTATAAAATAAATACACGCGTAGTTATAAAATAAATACGCCGCTTTTATTTACTTTTATAATTAGCCAGGTATCCCGAAAATACCGGCTTTTTAAGTTATCCGCCTAGAGTCTAAATATGCGTTTTAAGGCGCTTTAAGGCGTTTTAAGGCGCTTTAAGGCGCTTTAAGGCGTTTTAAGGCGCTTTAAGGCGCGCTATAGCTGCTTAAAAGACGTTTTAACGCGCTATACTACGCTATAAATAGCTTAAAAGCGGTTATAGTAAGTTTATTTCAAAGAACATTACGCCTAGATAACGCGTTTTTAATAGGGTACGCGTTTAATAGCGCGTACGCCTCTAATACCGCGAAAGAATTAAAGCGCAAAGTAAGGCCGCCCATTTGATAAGCGGCCTAGCTTTGACCTCTAATTTGCGCGCTATTCGAATAATAATTCCTGAGGCGATGTATCTATACCTAGCGGCGTTGCCGCCTTACTATACGCGTTATAACGGCCGTAGTAGGCGGAGTCATCATCTAAGCCAAGTGCACGCGCTGCCGCCGCCTCTCTAGCTGCACTGTACGGCGCGATATAGGGTTTGAAGGCTCTCTGAAATAGATACTTACCTTTTTGGAATTGAGCGAAAGTATTGTCCTTAAAATCGCCTATGACCTCAGAACCGGCAATTTTTAAAAGGGTATCTGTAGTCGCAAATGCAACGCCTTGGCCTAACAATTTGCCTACGCGTAGCTGCGCCTTGGAATCGCGCACTATGCTTAAGAGCGCGCCGCCTTTGGCATCAGCTTGCAAATGCGCGAAAGCATAGTAGCCCGATATATTAGCCGCCACGCTTTCAAGGCCTTTATCATTCCACGCTTTCATAATGTATTCGGAGTCGCACGACGTTTCCGTTAAATCGTAAACTTCCGAATCTACTACGCCGTTGTGAATCAAAGCCGCTTGGCCGTCTAACATAGGGTGGCAATTTTCTAAGCAGATATCGTTAGTCGCCGTACGGCCATGAATGATTAACTCGCCGCCGTTGCTAGCCAATTTGCCATGTAGTTTTTTAAATCCTTTCACAAATGGTAAAGGCTCAATTTGTATATCCTCTAAACTAGGAGTAGAAGATTTTACATATTGCAAACGGCCGCTAGGACTAATCCACGCTGCGCCGTATCCGTCACGCTCTGTTAAGGCCATGCATTGCCACGCCTTAACGATAATAGAGCCTAGCTCTTTAGGATTGTGTTTGGTTAAAATAAGTAATTTGCACATAGTATAAATTTCCTCTCTTGGTTTACTCTGACTCAGTTGAAGGCGTAGTTGATGCGTAGATACGCGGGTTTAATTCTTGATGACGTTTGAGCCAGTATGATTTTTCATATTCGCACAACGGGATTAAGGACAAGGCGGCAACGCCTTCCACGCCGCTTGGCGGTGCTTTAATAACCATAAGTGTCTCTAGCAAACGAATCCACGAGATGATTTTAGTATAGTCCGTTGTTCCAGAGTGAAGGCGAATCTCTAGAGTCTTTTTATCATAGTAGGCGCGCATGTTAACCGCGCGATATCGGTCGTGACCATTTGCGGAAACCCCAAAAGCGCAAAAGTTGCGGCCACTGTTCGACAAGCCGCGCCTAGATTCGGGCACAAATTCGCGCAGCGCGTAAAGCCATTTATCCAGCTTTTTTGCGAGTTTTAAAACTTCGTCTTTTGAGCGACCGCGGCAATCTAAATGAACATGTAAACCGCACGTCTTATTAACACTATGCGTACCTTTAATTAAGTTAGTAAACTTACTTAAACGCATTTCTAACTCACTACGTTTTAAAAGCAGCCTAAATTCCACGCCGTTTTCAGATAAGCTGCCGTCCTCGCCTTCACGCGCCCAGTAAGGTAACTTATCTTTTAAAAACTCGCCATAACATTCAATCTCAACGCCAATGGCGCGGTCGTATTTATACACATCGGGGGTAAGCGGTTTCGCGCGGATTTTTTCCAAAAACGCGTTTTTAACACTGCTTAATTCTCTAGCCATATTTTCGCGGTCGCGTCTGACCTCACGCATCTGTATTAAACTTCTAGTAAGTCTGTTACCATGCGAGTTTAATACGCCTAGTAAATTACTTTTATAATTAAAAGCGCTTTTTATAAAATAGCGCACTCTCTCATCATGTAGCCATAGTATGAGCGATTGTTCGCTTTCGAATTTATAAGGGATAGGTACATTACAAGAACCCGAATCAGAATTAGCGAATGTAATAGTGTTTGTACTAGTACCTATTATTGAATCATCATAGTTTAAAATATTCTGACTGAATTTTAACTCGTCATATCCATTAGTAGGTCCTTGTAATTCGATTTCCGTATTAAAATATCCATTACCGCGGCCTTCGCCCCGAAACCAATCGCCAAAGCCGCTTCGATTTTCAAAATACTCAAATGAGCGAATCGCGCGCTCTTTTAGCCAAGCGCGGCGGCGTTTTTCTAATAATTCTTTTATCTTTGAAGCTTTCATAGTTTAGCTGCCTTTCTAGCCGTAAAAGGCTCAGTTAAGCCGGCTTTACTCAGTATAGCTATTCCAGCGTCATTAATGCTTAGTACTTCCCAGCCCGATTTTAAGAAAGAGTCTAACGACTCTGATTTGATATCAACATAGTATATTTGCATTGTATTTATATTTGTGGCCGCAAACCATTTGCAGCCGCTTATGATTGAAAGGTAGTTATGTTGACAAGTCAAGCCGCTTGTCCCGCTCTGTCCCGATTAGGTTGACGCGTCTATTTTCGAGATTCTCATAGGGAAAAAGGTTTGTTTCTGTCCTCTTGTCCTTAAGTCCTTATTATATTTAATAGATAATAAAGTATAAAAATATATAATATATATACAGTAGAAAAACTTTTTAAAAGTTTAGGCCTTTAGACCTTTGGGACAGACTAGCGGCCGCCAATGGTATTTCTTTACAGTAAAGCCGCATTACTTATACAGCTTTACAGTAAAGTACTAATAACTGTTAAGGCGTCATGCTGTATTAGTGTTATAGATACACTGTTTTTGTAAGTTTAAAGCGGATACAGTATTCAATTACTAACTACACGTCTGTTCGCCGTATCCGCTATAAAACTACAAAACCGCATCGCGTATTGGTTTTTTAACTACAACGCACAATAAGCATTATGTTAAATATTGACACCACTACCCTACCCTATCGCCTAATAGGTCTGTAAAAAAGGATTGTTATTTTTGACGACACCCTAGTGTATGTATAATATTATCAACAATATACGTTAGTCAACGTACCCCCTCACCCCCTCAATCCCACACCCCTAGTCCCCCAAAATTTTGCGTAAAATTCAGAGGTAGTCAACCTAACTACCCTACCTCCCGCACTCCCCCTTGGCAAAAATCGCTACAATTTATCAAGTTTGTCAACATATACCCTTGACACCCCCTACCCTACCCTACTTAATCCATGGTATGCCTAAATTGATAGAGGATGAATTTACCCATTTACCCCTTTCTAGACAAAGGAAGTACCAGTTGCGGAAGCAAAAATTTAATTGCTGCCGTACCTGCGGTAAACCTATTGATATTTTATTTAGCCCCCAGTACTGCCCTATTCATTATGAAGCTCATAAGGTTTTTGCTAGAACCTCTAAACAGAAAAAGGCTAAGATTAAACGCGAAAAAGCTCAAAAGCGTGAGATGAGGCAACTGGCTAAAGATTTAATCGGATGAACTCAAATAATCATTTACGCGCAGCGGCATTTATAGTCATGGTATCCATAGTTTATATTTGCTATGCCCTGTATTACCTCAAATGACCGCTAAAGAAATACAAGAAGTTAAGCTACTTAGAAAGATCCGCTCTTGGTTAATTGAACACCCGGGGGCTACTGTTACCCAAATACACAACATTTTTCATTACGATGTAACCCCACTCTACGAGATGGGACTTGCAAAATACAAGAAAGACAAAGATGGAATCACAAGATGGTACGTCAACGCCTCAAATTCTAAACCGTGGAACTGTTTCACCAGAGCAAAAAAGAGCAACGCTAAACATGGCGAGTAAAGACCTTCCACGCACGAGAGCTTTATTTGATACCGCGATTAGTCCGACAAAGTTAATAGCTATAGCCCGCGTACATTCAAGTAGGGCGGTAGAAGTGTTAGCTGAGATCATGGAAGATGATGTGCAACCACCCGCGGTTCGTATAAAAGCAGCTGAGTTGTTACTGGAAAGAGGCTATGGTAAAACGGCACAAGCAGTGCTCGTATCCACAAACGATGGTAATAACCTTGTTGGCCCTCATTCGCTATCGATTGCTGAAAAGATAGCAGCTTTAAAGGAAGCATCGCAAAAAAGTAAAGACGCTCCTATTGACTTGGAGCCGAGTGCTGCGATAGAAATTTCAAGTGAAGTAATTGAAGAAGACCCAATAGGATAAAAATGAACCCATACGCAATCTGGATACCAAGCAACACAGGCCGACACTTAAAAACATTTGCTACACTTGATGAAGCGCATTTGTTCATCATCAAGTTTGGTGGTGGGCTTGAAGTGATACCGAACACGTTTGAAAACTTTTGATGAAAAACGCTGATCAGTTCATCGGCTTTTGGGAGTATTTCCGTGATGTGTTTGTACCACTAAACAATCTGGAGCTTCCGCTTAAACCTTTACACAAAGGAGCTGCGGAGCTTTTGGAAAAAGCGGTACTTGGAGAACTAAATAAGAGTTTTATTATTGTTAACATTCCCCCGCGCGTAGGTAAAACTAAACTACTCGAGGCTTTATCGACTTGGACATTAGCATTTTTCCCCGATGCACAGATAATTTATACCTGCTATTCAAATGAACTCGCGACAACGTCAGTTAGATACATTCAACAAGTTATCGATTCTCCATGGTACAAGGAACTATTTCCAACTGCTCTTGGAAAAATCAGGCAATCTGACCATTTTACAACAACGTCTGGTGGTAAGGTCTATGGTGACGGCGTTGGTGGTTCTCTTACCGGACTGGGAGCTGGACTCAAGCGAAGAGCCGGAGGATTTATCGTCATTGATGACCCTGCTAAACCAGATGAAGCTCTTTCTCGAGTCGAAGGAGAAAAGCTCAGATTCTGGTTCGAAAACACGCTCAAAAGCCGCCGTAACTCGTCACAGTTCACGCCGATCATAATTTGTGCGCAGAGACTGGCTACGGATGATTTGCCGGGGTTCGTAATGGAAAACTACCCGAATGACTGCGAGATTATCCGCTTTCCTGCCCTAGTTGATGGTGAAAGCCAGATCCCCGAGACAATATCGACAAAAGACTTACTTGATACGCAGAGAGTAAATCCTTTCGCGTTCGCTGCTCAATACCAGCAAGAGCCTACCATCATGGGTGGTAACTTAATTAAACTGGCTGATTTCAAATATTACGATCAAACCGATCTGCCTAAGATAGAACTTAAGATAATGACTATCGATACGGCGTTAAAGTCAAAAGAAGCAAATAATCACTCGGTTGCACAGGTCTGGGGCAGATCGCAGCACAGGGCGTTTCTTATAGATCAAATTCGTGGAAAGTGGTCGCCGAACGATATGTTAGTTGCCGTGAGACGATTATACGAGAAACACAACAGATCTGGTAGTCCGATGAGCTATGTGGCAGTGGAAGAAGCTGCAGCGGGTTATAATCTGATGATTGAACTTCGTAAGCGTGGCATACCCGCGAAAGGTATTATTCGCATAAAGGATAAAGTAAGCCGTGTTAAGATGGCTTTACCCTATCAGCAGACAGGTATGGTGTATTTACCTAGACAAGCGAGCTGGTTATCGGCTTTTGAGATAGAACTTGCTCAATTCCGCGAAGATGGCAAATCCAGTCAAGATGACCAAGTGGACTGTTTTTCTGATGGAGTAAGTCTTTTACTTGGTAAAGCTACTTCAATCTTGCAAGTTTTGGGTCAGAAGAAGAGGAAATAGCTATGGATGATGTTCTCCCCTTCAGTATTTCGGATGTGGTGTTTAGAAAGATATCCGATGAGCCGGGAATCATAATTGGTGTCATTTACCGCGGGAAACCGCCGAATCAGGTAATGCTTTACCAAGTCACATGGCAGGACAACCATACCGAGGATCATTACGCTTTTGAACTACAAAAGGAAAAACCCGGCTTTGATATGGTTAGAGCCATTGATGACTAATCTGTATTGACATCTTACCTACAGGTCTTCAACGCCTTTAATGAGGGGCGGTGTCACGCGGACACAGGTGCACGGCGCATCGGGGAAACGGCTGGTATCCAATCCAACTCCCTCTTTATACTTTGGGAACCATTTCGGTGATTCCAAACTTAGTTTTGCCCTCGGGTAAGAAGAATTGCAGGATACCAGTAGTTTTTATGTGGTCTAGCTGTATTTGCGAGTCGGCGTAGATCTTATACCCTACTTCACGGCAAATTTTACAAAAGTAAAAATCTTCGCTATATCTGCGTCCACCTAGAGTTCCCATCCAGAAAAACTCGGTAGCGGTCTCTCCGCGGAAACCTACGTCCTCTATGGTGAAATTCTGGCATAATCCGCTCACGGCAAGCGTATTTATTACTTCTGAGTCTATGCACATGAAACCTGTGCAAAGTTCCACAACTTCCCAAAGTTCGGGAAATTCCTTAGACCAGCGTAGCCAACCGTTATAAGACCAGCTTAAAGTCTTGCCTAAGCGTGGATAAAGCCCGCCTACGATACCTACAGGGTATTGAACTACCCTAAGTATGTCATCGGCAGTAAATTTTACATCTGAGTCAATAAAAAGGAGTTTGCCACAGTCGGAGTGGCGAGTGCGCCACGCATGAATCAATAAATTGCGGGCATGGGCTACATCGCATCCCCCCATTGGTACTATGACAAACTCAAAGTCTTGCAGTCCTGACGCTATGAGGGACATAAGAGACATACTTGTCTCCCATCTGGTAGAGCCGTCCCCTATCGCCATACCGATCATTATACGCTTTTTACTTGGAGTATTTGTTTGCATGATACATTTAATGCTTGAAAGACTTATATCCATACGTCAAGAGATTTTGAATACATGACACCCGCGAGCAAAAGGGTAAACGGTTTGAATGAACTTTTAGAAGGTATCTTCGCCGGCGACCCCACAGGACAACAAACCATTTCCCTGCCATTCACCCTTGCAGAGAGTAGCTCCTACACGCCTTTAACGCTCAATCGTATCTTACTTTCTTACTCATTTATGAGTATCGGTCTAATTCAGACCGTGATTAAGCAACCAGTTGAAGACGCGTTTCGTGGTGGTATTGAGATTATTTCGGATGAACTCGATGAAAAAGAGATCGATTTAATCCAAAACATGATTAAGCGGACTCGCACCCGCAGTATTAAGTTTAAACGTCCAATTAATCCAAATGCTGCAATTCACCGCGGGGTGTCCGATATTGCAACAGCAATGAATGTTTTAGACTGGAGCCGTCTTTATGGTGGTGCAGGTCTAATTATTAACACAGATCAAGACTTTCAGACAGAATTAAACGTAGATAGTATCAATGCCGATACTCCGCTTGAATTTATCGCAGCAGACCGCTGGGAGCTAATTCTTAGCCAAACTAACATTTTCGATGAGCGTAACCCAGTTCCATTCAATTTTTATGGAATCCCACTCCACCGTTCTCGCGTAATCAAGGTTCTTGGTGTAGAAGCTCCTTCTTACATTCGTTTACGCTTACAGGGCTGGGGTATGTCTGAAATTGAGCGTTGTATTCGTGCAATCAACTCTTTCACAAAATTTGAAAATCTAATCTTTGAATTACTCGATGAAGCAAAAATCGATGTATTTAAGATTCAAGGCTTCAATGATAGCCTTTTAACCCCTGAAGGTACTAGCAACACACAAGAGCGTGTGATGTTAGCTAATCGTCTTAAGAATTACCAGAACGCTTTAGCGATGGACGCTGAAGACGATTATATGCAAAAGCAGCTTTCATGGGGTGGTTTAGCAGAAATCTGGGAACAACTACGCTTAAACTTATCATCGGCACTAAAGATTCCGATGAACAAACTATTCGGCCAATCAGCTACAGGCTTTGGCGGTGGACAAGACGCATTAGAAAATTACAACGCGATTGTAGAACAAGTCCGCAATGACGCGGAACCAGTATTAACCGAGATCATTGATCTGCGGATGAAGCAAGCTTTTGGGTATATTCCTGAGTATCAAATTAAGTGGCAGCCTCTGAAAGTTCTTGATGGTGTCCAAGAGGAACAGGTCAAGACTTCAGTGCAAAACCGAATCATCCAGCAATTCCAAGAACGTCTAATCACAGGTCTCGAAGCTTCAAAGATGCTTAAAGCCGAAGATTTATTACCAATGGATACGGAAGTATCTCAAGGTATTCGTGACGTTGAGCCTATGGCAATGGTTGAAATGACGGCGGCTAAATCTCAAGAAAATAAAAAGCCTGAAAAAAGTGATAAGTGAAACGAACTCTAGCCCCGATCGTTCACAAAGATCAATATACTGATCTTATTGAAGCCGACCTTTTGGAATATCTAAAAGAAGTCGTCTTTGATCCTATATTTGAAGAAGCTAGAGAAGAAGATCTTCCTATCAGAGAAAATGATACGGAAGTATTAAGGCTAGCTTTAGAAAGTGGTCAAATTTGGTATGCCGATGGCGTATTTACTGGCAACTTTAATGCAGCCATTTCTAGGGAACTTCGTAAGCTAGGAGCTGTAAAAGTTGGTAACGGTTTCCAATTAGCCCAGCAGGACATACCACTTAACTTAAGACAGGCTATTATGGCCTCTAAAGCTAAGTCCGAAAAGCTACACAAGGCACTTATTGTGCTTTTAGAGGTTATGGCGGTTAATTTGTTATTAGCACCAACTGGTATCAATTTCTCAAATACGGTTGACAGAATTGGAACAGACCTTCAAAAGCAGTTTTTAGACACAGTAACCGACATTAAGGGTATTACGGTATCTTCTGAAGTTCCTGCGGGAATTTTGAAGTCTATGCGTGAACGCCTTGTAGAGGGAACTGATTTCGAAATCAAAAATTTTACCTCTGAATTAACTCAAGAACTTCGTGCTAAAGTTCAACAAAATCTTTTCGCTGGTGGCAGAGCTGATAGGCTTCAAAAAATCCTTGAAGCAGAATATGGTATTGCCAAACGTAGAGCAAGATTCATTGCTGAAAACGAAACCAGTCTTGCAGTCAGTCTGTTCAGACAAGAAAGATATAAAGAAATCGGCAGCACGCAGTACATCTGGGGCACGTCCCATGACGCGAAAGTCCGCAAAGACCACGAAACGCTTGATCAAAGAGCCTTCAGCTGGTCAAGCCCTCCCATCGTTGATACAGCCACAGGTCGCAGGGCGAATCCGGGCGAAGACTACAACTGTCGCTGCGTTGCAATCCCGATAATAAATTACAATGACTGACGTATTAGAAGCATCAACAACACAATCATTCCTTCGCACTGCTGAAGGAGATAGCTTATTGCGTTTCAATTTTACCACCGCGTCTAAATTCCGTTCACGTTTTATTGAACCCGGGATTATCTCCTATGCAGATATGCAGAACGGTGGTATTGAACTTCTCAGAAAAGAGACCATAGACAAGTGCCTACAAACTGCTGTAGGAAATCCACTCACTATTGGTCATGTAGATATTAGCCAAGTCGATCGTACCGAAGTAGAGAATGGTATTGTTGAATCAGTATCCTACGACCCTAAAGACGGCTGGTATTATTGCGAAGGAACGGTTGATACCGATTCTGCTAAATCAAAAATGCGTGCAGGACTTCGCCCATCATGCGCGTATGAAGTAACCTCTTTCGGCCCCGGCGGCGTGTATCACGGTATTCGATACGAGCGTGAAATCACAGGGCTAAAATTTCAGCACCTAGCCATCGTGGAAAAACCCCGGTATGAAGGCGCTGTATTTCGTTTAAACTCGTTCGTTTCAAAATCAACTAACAATATGTTAAAGATATTCCAAAAAGCTCTTGAACGCCTTAATGGTGCTCAGGACACAAAGTCAGAAAAAGTAACAGAAATTCCGGGTGAGACATTAGTCGAAGTCGATGGCAAGTCGGTTCGTATGAATGATCTTATGTCCGTGTGGAAAACACAAAAAGGCCAAGTTTTCGAAGCATCAGCAGATGATGAAGTAGAAATCGATGGAAAACGTATCCGTATGCACGAGCTTGTAAATTGTTACCGCTCGTATGCAGCATCCTGTGCTTCTGGTTCAGATCATGCTCATGCAGGTCATATGAAGCACGAAGCTGGTCATCCTTCATCTGGTGGCGAAATGAAGCACGAAGCTAATGTTGATACACATATGATACATGAAGCTGCAATGTCTGGTATGCATAAGAATGATGAACCTAGCATGGAAGCAGTTCACACAACAGATAAAGGTGAACCTGATCCAGCAGATCAAGAAGAGCACAAGCGTGAAAAAACCGTTGAATCAATCAACCGCGATAATTCCGCTGCTCTAGCAGTTGAAGCTGTAATTCCAGTTGCAACACCTGCAGCTGCAGCTCCTGCAGCTAAATCCGAAGAATATTTCCTCAAACTAAGCAACGCTCGTGAGAACGCTGCTATATCAATTGTTTCTCCGTCAACGAAGAACGCTGGTAGTCTCTTGGATCGTGTCGTATCTGGCCAAAGCCGCTACGGTTCCTCCCCTGCGATTCCTAGCAAATAATCAACCTAATATAATATCATGGCTCAGTACACGCAAAATCAAAATCAGTTCGCCCAAACCCTTATGTTGGGTCAGGTGAGCGAAATCCCAAACCCAGATGTGGTTTCGGCTTTATTCAATCCAAGCTCTTCAGCAGTTCTTCAGAATGGTTCCGCTGTAAAGCTTATTACCGGCACATCTCCCGGTATCTTAATCGATGCAGTTTCTGGCCCAACAGATGGCCCAGTATTCGGCGTAGTTACTTACAACCTACGAAAGAACATTTACTCCGCTGGTGACACGATCGAAGTCGCAGCAGGTGGTAGTTATGTAGTTCTTGAATCATCCGCAGCAATCGCTCGTGGTGCTAAAGTTGTATCAACTGCAGCTACTACAGGTAACGACCCAACCGTTGCTACAGTTTCTTCAGCTTCCACTCAGTACATCACTGGTGTAGCTATTGACACTGCTACAGCTTCGGGACAACTACTCCGTGTTAAAATCCAACCTTCCTTTAACGGATCAGTTTAATAATTAACTAAAGGAATTTTAACCATGAAATCAGTATTTTTCCAAACAACCGGTTATGATGCACAGGGTAAGGCTATCAAAGAGCCAGTATTCTTAAAGCACACAAATAACCGCTCAATCTTCAAAAATGGTCTTCGTGAAAACGGTGTGGATCTACGCTTAAACGCTGCAGGCGATACCGCTGAAAGCGCAACAGGCTATCAGATCGTAACCGACACTCTGACCTACATCAAAAAGCAAATTTCCGAACAGAAGTTTTATGAAGTACCAATAGCGGACTTTATTCCAACAGCTGTAGGCGATGGTGCATTTGCTGCTAACTTACTAACAAATCGTACATACCAAGTTGCTGATGACTTCGAAACAGGTAATATCCGCACTGGTGCAAGCAACAGCCGTCTTGCTCAAGTAGACGTAGCTATCGACTCAAAGACTCTCAAGGTCGTAAATTGGGCGAAAGCAATTGACTACACGATTTTTGATATCGAACAAGCTCTCGTTGCTAACAACTGGGATCCAATCGAGCAAAAACATCGTGCACGCAAACGTAACTGGGATTTAGGTCTTCAAAAGATCGCTTTCTTAGGTTCCGCAGTTGATACAGGTGTTGCTGGTTTATTGAACAACACAACTGTTAATGTAAATACTAGCGTAATTACAGCTAACATCAGTACACTAACTCCTGCTAACTTTGCTACATTTGTTGCTACGCTCTTAACAACCTATTTTAGCAATACGAATTCAACGGCTCTGCCAACACACTTCGTAATGCCATATAGTGATTATCTTGGATTGATGACACCAGTAAGTCCTACTTACCCAAACATCCCAATGATCAATTATCTTGAGCAAGCTTTCAAAGCTCTTTGTGGCCCTAACTTCAAGATCCTTCCATTAGCTTATTGCGATGCTACGAATAACACCGCAGCAGGTATCAACAAGCAAGTTTATGCTCTATACCGCTATGACCCAGAGTCAGTTCGTATGGACATCCCAGTAGACTTCACAACAACTCAACCTAACTCAATCAACAACTTCAGCTTTGAAGACGTTGCTTATGGTCAGTACACAGGTGTTGGTTTCTATCGCGCTCTCGAAACATTACTATTCACACATAGCTAATAACTAACATGGCTACATCCCCATTGCCCATTCGTACAGTCGCACCAGCAGATAGTGAGCTGGTGCGGCTTTACAATCAAACAGACCGCGCTTTTACACATGGACTTACTTTAGCCGATGAAAGGCATACAGTAATCCAGTATAAACTCGCAGCTCATTCTTTTGGTAAAGTTGCTCCTGAAGTAGCTTCAATGTGGCTCGAATGGTTTCCGAACCAAGTCGTAACCGCAGAAGAAGCAGTTACTGCAGTTCAGGGAGCGCGTAAAGAAGCAGATGTTGCCAAAGAACAATTAGCCGAAGCTCAGAAAAAGATAGAAGAACTACAAGCTAAACTCCCGAAAGAGAGTCCAGCACCAAAGTCTCGTAAAAAAGACATAGCATAACATGGCATACACCGTTCCAGCAGTCGCTGATTTTAAAGCCCAATTCGTTAGGGATTTCCCTTACGCATTGCCCGGCTATGGCGGCTCTGGAACGGCTGTTGTCAGTTCTGGCGTTATCACATCAGTTGCTGTTACAACCGCGGGTTCATCCTATTTAGTATCGCCAACAGTAACAATCACCGATCCTACAGGATCTGGTGCAACGGTCACTTGTACCTTGGGTGCAGGTGGATCGATTACAAATTTCTCAGTTTCTTCAGGTGGCTCTAATTATACTGCCCCTGTCGTAGTATTATCGGGTGGTGGTGGCGATGCCAGCAACCCCGGAAAAGTCCAAGATGCAGACATCAATACTGGACTTGCATTAGCTTATGTTAATTGCAATCCTGCGTTTTTTCAGACGCAGCAACTTTATACTTTAGGCTTTCTGTATTTAGCCGCTCATTACATGGTAGTAAACTTGCGTAATTCTATGCAAGGCATAGCAAGTAAATACAACTGGCTTACATCTAACCGCTCTGTTGGTAGCATTACTGAAGGGTATGAAATCCCAGAGCGTGTTCGTAAGTCCCCTATTCTTTCTCAACTGAGTACCACTACTTATGGTGCTCAATATCTCACGATGACTATCCCACAGCTCATCGGCAACTACGCTACTTTCTATCGTCAAACACTGCCGTGAGACCTCCAATAAAACGTGGTTCAATTTCTTTAAAAGCTGGAGACGTTTCTTTGGATCTTTCTGGTTTAAAGATGCTACAAGCTAACCTTGATAAACAAGGTAAGATGCACTCGGAAGTGGGTATTTTCAGAAGTAAAGCTTCAAGACAAAATACTCAAGGTCACAATTTAAGTAATGCTGAAATTGGAGCAGTTCACGAATTTGGTAGCCAATCAAGAAATGTACCTCGTAGGTCTTTCTTATGGGTTCCATTAATTACTCAACTTCGCAAGCGTTTAGCTAAAATTGGAGATGATGTATTTAAAGCTTTATCAGAAGATAAGAGCCTAAAACCTGCTTATCAAAAGCTCGGTTTAGAAGCTGAAGCAGTAGTAGATGGTGGTTTTGCTTCCAATGGTTATGGTAGGTGGCAGGGTTGGACAGGTATGGATAAAAAGTCCACACGCTATGGTACTCGGATTACTAATGCAGCTCGTAGGGCTGTAGGAGCAGAAGGTCTTATTGGCCCAATCCGTATGTCTATTTTAGTTAGAACTGCACAACTTCGTAGATCTATAAGCTCAAGGGTATCTAACAAATGATCGCAATCACTAACGCAGCCTCAGTTGAAGATTTTCGCACTACTGCGGTAGATTTTCCGCGTATGGACGGAGCTATGGGTGGCTGGATGCAATCTATAGTTTTAGGTCTAATTATTACCTTTATTGACCCTTTAACAGGTAAAGCCCAAGAAAGTACTCGTTCAATCACTACTGCGGGTATTTTACAGCCTTTTAATGATGAAGACTTAAAAATCCTTCCAGAAGGCGATCGTTCATGGATTTGGTATAAACTTCATGCTTTACCTACTTTAGTCCTTAATACTAACGATAAAGTCAAATTACCCGATGGCAATAGCTACCGAGTAATGTCTAAACGCGATTATAGCTTGTACGGCTATGTTGAATACAACCTACAAGGAGATTATGTCACAGCCTGATACAATTTCCTTATTAGTTCAGCTTATTAGCCAGTCTTTGAACCTAGAAGAAGGTAGGGTTCGTAGGTACAATCAAAGGGCTAAACTACCCCAAATCGACAATTTATATATCGATATAGCCTATTTAACGGCTCATATCTTTGGTAATAATGCTCATGCGGAGACCGATCCTGTAACTGGTAATTATAACTGGGTACAGGTTCTTAACCGTAAAGAGACTTATGCCATCAACCTATTCTCTGTTAATTCTGATGCATACGATTATTTAAATCAGGTACTTTTTTGTTTTAAGTCCGATTTAGCTAATCAATTTATGGATCAGTACAATTTTCAGATTGCCCCCATAACATCCGATCCGCAAGATTTAAGCGCGGTTGAAGGGCCAGCGGAGCTGACTCGTATTCAATTTCACGTTACAATTTTACGCGGATACACTCAAACTACTACAATCAACTATTACGATCAATTTCCGGGAACCCCCGCCCTTATCACTCAGCCTTAAAGGATTCGCTATATGCCTACTCTCTCAATCAGTAATATCGTCAATGTCTCGGTTGCTTCTCCACAAGCAACACTTTCTAACTATTCCGTCAATAATCTAGCAATCCTTACTAAGGATGTACCTGTACAAAATTATGGTCATGGTGCTATTGTTGGAGCAGTTACATTATCAGGAACTTCTATTTCAGCTATTGCTGTAACTAGCGGTGGTTCGGGTTATACTACAGCTCCAGCTGTTATTGTAACAGGTGGTGGTAATGGTTCAGGTGCTATTGTTACCGCAACAGTAGTATCTGGAGTTATTACTCAATTCAATGTTATAAATGGTGGTACAGGCTATACATCAACACCAACCATTATTGTAGCAAATTCATATCAAATTTACTCAGATCCAATTTCAGTTGCTAATGACTTTGGTGGATCTAATGGCTCTGTTGAAACCACAGTAATGGCTCAAGCAATTTTTGCTCAAAGCCCAAACATTCTTTCTGGTGGTGGACAATTAATTATTTATGCGATGTCTTCTTCAGACACGCTATCAACTGCACTTACCGCATTATCACAACAAGTATATTTTGGCGGTTCTGTATGGGCAGGTTATTCACCAAGCACTTCAGAAATCGAAGCAGCTGCTACTCTTAATGAGTCTTTCTCACCACCAAGATTACTTGGTGTTTCCAGCGGATCTATTTCCGATCTTCAATCAGTAGCTGCAGGTGGTACAGGACTCTTTACTACAATTCAGTCTGCTACTCAAAAGCACTCGCGTATGATGCTTTATACGCCAGTTGATACATTCCTTGCAAACGGTTACATTTTAAATGCTCGTACTGCAATGGCTGCTTATATGTCGCGTTTAATGTCTACAAATTTCTATGGTACTAATACAACAAGTACTATGAATTTGAAGCAGCTTGCTAATATCCAAGTTGATCCAAACATTAGCCAAACAGTTCTTAACCTCTGTCAAACAGTTGGTGTAGATGTTTATTGTAACATCGCAGGATTACCAGAAGTTATTTCAACAGGCGGTAATGATTATTCCGACAATGTTTACAATTTAGGTTGGTTCGTTGGAGCTAACATGGTTGCTTTATTCAATGCTTTAGCTGGTACACCTACAAAGGTTCCACAGACAGAAGCAGGTATGAGCACTTTAAAAGCTGCTATGAATGGCGTAGCAGTACAAGCAGTTGCTAATGGTTTCTTAGCTCCCGGCGCATGGACTAATTCTTATACTATCGGTGATCCAGTTGCATTAAATCGTAATATCGCTTCAAACGGATATTACATTTATTCACAGCCAGTAGCTAACCAAGCTCCAAGTCAAAGAACCGCTCGCATTGCTCCACTTATTCAAGAAGCAATTAAATATGCTGGTGCAGTTCAATCCGTATCCGCTGTTATTTACGTCAATCCTTAATACTATCCTACCATGGCTTTTATTTCAGTCTCAGGTAATGATACAATCATTATCAACAATCAGCTCCTCACGGCTTTTGCCGATGGGGATAACGCTAAACTAACATTCCCTAACGAGCTTGTAACTGTTAAGCCCGGTAAAAATGGCAACACGCTATTTGCAACTATGGCTGCAGGTCGTCTTGGTGAATTTGTAATCAACCTTATCCGTGGTAGCAGCGATGATGCTTTCTTACTCACGCTTCTTCAGCAGCAAGAAAACGATTTACCATCATTCAATTTACTTGATGGCGTATTTGTAAAACGTATCGGTGATGGAAATGGTAATGTATCTAACGACACATATTCATTAATCGGTGGCGTATTTACAAAGCGTTTAGAAGCTACTTCAAATGTTGATGGTGATACAAAACAATCTGTTGTTGAATATCAGATCAAATTCTCTCAAGTAGGTCGTCAGATCACATAATTCTTTCCTAATCCCCAATCGCCATGAAAGAAGTTAAATTATCATCAGGTGCTATCCTCGGTCTGCAAATGGCAGATTTCGAGGATGGTACTGCATTATACCAAACCCTATGCGCGGAACTTGTAGGAATCCAAATTCCAATGCAAGCCACGGATTTAAAGTCCATGGCAAGCATGGATATTTCCGTCCTCAAAGATGGGTTTCTAAAACTGATGGCTTCAAAAGCCATTTATTCGCAGGTTTGGAAATGCATGAACAGTTGCACTTATGCACCTGCAGGAACAGAGGCTCCACTCAGAATCTTGAAAAACACGTTTCAAACGGAAGAAGCTCGCAAAGACTTTCTTCCAGTTGCGTGGGAGGTGTTATCTTACAATCTCGCCCCTTTTTTCGAAAGCCTCGGATCTCTGTTTCAGGCGCAAAGCGGAGTAGCAGTAACTCCTCAAGCGTAAAGATTGAGAGTGAATTACCACTCTCTACCTTTATTGCTCTCAGGCTTTCTAAAGAGGGTTATGGAACTCCTCTTGAAATCCTGCGGATGCCAACTGATTTAATTTTAGACACCCTACATTATACTATTGCATTAGCCGAATACGAAGAAACTTTAATACAACTTAATAAGGATAAATCATGACGATAGGCGAGCTACTTGTTAAGTTACGTTTTTCAATAACCGGTGAACAGAATCTATCTGTAATAGAAAACCGTCTTCAAACTGCCGGTAATCTTGCAGGTGCATTAGCTACACGTTTAACAATAGCTACTACTGCCCTTGGAGTAATAGCTTATAAAGCATTAAACGCTTCAGTTGCTTTATCTAAATTCCAGCAAGTAACAGGAATCTCTTCCAGAGATTTACAACAATGGCAATATGCTGCAGCCAAGTTTGGTGTAGCTGGTGATGAAGTAGCTACTACTTTTAAAAATATTGAACAGGCTCAAGCAGGTATTTCTTTAGGCGAAGGTAACATTGCTCCATGGCAATTACTCAATATTGATCCTAGACAAGACCCAAGAAAAGTTCTTCTTGATATACATGATCGCATACAAGGTATGCAACCCGCAATGGCTCGTTTTGTTACTAGCCAAATGGGTATTGGCGAGGATATGTTTGTTTTCTTAAGCCAAGCTAATATTCAATATGGCGAATTAAATAAGAAGTTTGAAGCTAGCGAAGAAGAGAATAAGCGGCTAATGAAATTAAATGGCCGTATAGAACAATTTAAAACTAAGCTTCTTGATTTAGGTATTAAAATATTTTCTCACTTTCAAAAGCCACTTGAAAAGTATTTAGATTATTTTGATAAATGGTTAGATAAATTAACTGATAAACAGATAGATCAATTTGCAGAATCTTTTGTAACTCTTGCTCAAGATGTCGGGTATCTTACTGCAGCTTTAATAGCATTAAATGCCGCAAGTTCTGCTTTTACTATTGGTACTGGATTATTAAAACTTTTAAGTTTCTTTGGTGGTGGGGCTGCTGCAGCAGCTGGTGGAGCTGCCGCCGCTGAAGCAGGAGGTGCAACTGTAGCGGGCGAAGTTGTTGTTGCTGAAGCTGGTGGTGCTGCAGTTGCAGGAGGATTGGCTGCAGCTGGATGGGCAATTATAATTCCATTAATGGTAGCCTATGCTGTCATGACTGCTAAAGCTATGAAATCCGCAGTAGAAGATAATACTTCGGGTCAATCATTAATGTATAATGCTAAAGTAGGATCTTTTAGTTCTTATAAAAATCCAGAATCAACTTCTCAGATTACAGTTAATGCTCCTATAACAGTTAATGGTGCAACCAATCCACAAGAAACAAGTAAAGCAATATCAGATCACATCACCAAAACTTTAGGCAGAGTTAATGTTCAAACTCCTCAAGGTTATGGTAAACCTGCAACACCTTAAAACTCATGGCTGATAATATAATACCTTCCGAAGAGCAGGGAATATTTGTAGGTCTTACAAATACACCTGAAGGTGCTGCTTTAGTTACTCCTGAAAATTTACCATTAGGCGTAGCGGGTTTTTTATTTGATATTGAGGGTGAAGATGTATTTGAACTTCGTTCTGATATTACTGACCACTATATTGAAGATAATACTACAGTACAAGATCAGTGGGGTCGTTTACCAGAACGCATAACTTTAAATGGTTACGTTGGAGAGCTTGTAGGATATTTATCTAATCCGAACCCACCAGTTACACAGAAAGGTGTTAAGCTTCCACTTCATGCTGCATTAATGCCTTCCATTGCTTTAGGTTTTGGTTTACCTGCATCTACTATTCCTGTTGTAGGTTCTTTTGTAGCTCAGATAGCGGGTAAAATTGGGGCTTCTGCTAATATTGCTCAACAAATTGGTAGCTTTATTACTTCGTCTCAGCCTTCAAATGTATCAGCAGTACCCGGCTTTGTAGCAGCCGTAGCAGCAAGTAGTAGTTTACCTTCATCAGTTACTAATCAACTTATTGCTTATACCTCTCAAGCAGTAAATGGAACTCCAGCAAACTCGGTTGGAAGTACCGTACCTTTTAGTGTTCAAACTACAAAAGGCTTAAAATCCAATTTAAAAAGCCAATTAACTTCTATGGCTTTCCAAGCCGTAGGCTCTTTATTTGGTGGTAGTGCTGCTAGTGCTCAAACAAAAGCTAATACTTTTGCTCAATCTCAATACGCGGCTAATTTCTTATTATCAGATCAGCCAATAACTACTCAAAGTAAAGCTGCAGCTTCTAATACTCTATATGAATATAATGGAGTACCAGCTGGTTTAAGTAAACAAGGTGCAGCTTTTGATTTCTTTTATCAGCTTTGGTTAAGTGCTCAAACGTGTTCTGTTGAAACTCCTTGGGGTATTATGAGCAATATGGCTATTGAAAATCTTCGTGTTACTCAAACTGAAGATAGTAAATACATATCAGATTTTTCAATTACTTTTAAAAAAATTAGATATGCAAAAAATGTAACTGTAAATTTTAATAATTTATCTGGCAGATGCAATAACATGGTTTCTGTCGATCAGCCAAATTCCAGCGCTAATGTTTCTTTAATTCCTGTAGATCTTGGTACAGTTCATTTTTAAATTCTATGAACGCATATTTAATTCAAGGCATAAATCAAGGTACTACTCAGAATTTCAATCTTTCCATTTCAGATGGTAGTATTGTTAATATGACCATTTATTATATTCCTCAGCAGATGGGTTGGTTTTATGATCTATCTTGGAATAATAATACTTCATCTATTACATTAAATGGTAGGCGTATTGTCTGTTCGCCAAATATGCTTAGACAGTATCAAAACAATATCCCTTTTGGTTTAGGTTGTTCTACCGCTGATAACACAGAACCTATGAATGTAACTGATTTTACCAGCGGCTTTGCAAAATTGTTTTTGTTAGATGGTGTTGGAGTCTTTTATATGGAATCGAATTATTACGCTCCACATGATTAGTAATAATCCTACATATACTTTATCTATAGAATGTGGGCCATATAAACCTGTTATTGGAAGTCCATATCGTGATGCTTCACAAACTGTAACTATCCAGTTACCGATTACTTGTGAATTTGAAATACAAAGACAATTTTGGGGTAGCTCACAAACTGCTACTTTTACACTTTATAATTTAAAAGAAAATACCCGTAATCTTTTATATCACGATCAGTACGCTTATTTAGATAGAGCTAATATTCAATTCAAAGCTGGATATAATGGTCAAGAGGTTTTGCTTTTTAATGGGTGGGTGCGGTGGGCTTATAGTAAAAGGCCGGGTAGGGATTTTTTAACCGTTATTGAGGCTTTCGATGGTGCTCATGCTTTAGCTAATTCTTTTAGTAGCTTCAATGCTTTACCAAGAACGTCATTAAAGAATGTTCTTTATACTTTAAATCAGGACTTTGTTAGCACTTATAAATTAGCTTCAACCCCGCTATTTGGTAATATTCCTGACAATACATCTTTTACTAATTTAAGACCTTTAGCCATGTATGGCCCCACGGCTAACTTATTAAAGGCGTTTTTGCCTATGTCAGTTTCAGCTACAATCGATTTAAACCAATTAAAAGTATTGGGTTATAATGATGTATTAGATTTACCTGAGATACTTATAGAAGCTGAAACTGGACTTCTTGAACCCCCAGAACGCTCTGGAGCTATGGTAGTAGCTAAAACGCTATTTAATCCACAGGTTCAAATGAATCAAACAGCTAGATTAAATAGCGTAGATAATTCGATTTTTAACCGTGTTTATCAAATAAGAGGCTTTAGCCATAAGGGTCTTATTTCATTTTCTGTTGGTGGTCAACGTACTACAACATATAGCCTTTGGTATGGTACAGAAGCTCTCCAATATATACCCGCCCCACCGACTTTAACATGAGTACTTATCCCACACCTACTCAATCCCCTATTCAGCCAGATGAAAGAGGGCTACAACTTTTATTAAAAGATGAGCTTTCTAGGGATTTAAACTGCCATCAAATAGGTATAGTACAAGCGTTTTACCCTGCTACTCAGACTGCCGACATTAATATAAACATAGCAGAGGTATATAATGGGACTCTTATTAAGTATCCCACCCTATTATCTGTCCCAGTAATAATCCTTCATGGTGGGTCTGGAGCTATTACCTTTCCGATTACTAAAGGGGATATATGCCTAGTTCTTTTTAATGATAGGGATATGGATAGCTGGTATACTTCAGGTCAAACAGGTAATGCCCCCAACACTACACGAACTCATTCTTTATCTGATGGAATTGCTTTAGTTGGCTTATTTTCTGGTAAAAACCCATTAAGTACTTACTCTTCAACCGATACACAATTAATCGGCTCTGGCCCTATAACTTTATCTCTTGGGTCAGGTAAAGCTAAATTAGCAAACAGTACTACCGACTTACTTACAACTTTAACTTCTTTAATATCAGCATTAACTTCTTGGCATAATACTGACGGTACTACTCCAAACCCAGCTACTGTGACAGCATTGACTAATGTTCAAACCGCACTTAATAATTTGTTGAAAACATGAGCATGATTTTTAGAGCAATAGATCCTGCTACTGGGGATTGGAATTTTGGTAATGGCCTTGGGAGTTATCTCACGGATGAGAAAGCTATTGAGGTTAATATAGCTACGGCCATTAGGTCTTTTTACAATGATGCTTTTTGGAACGCTACCTTTGGTATTGATTGGATAAATCTATTAGGTACTAGAAATACACAAGCCACGATTAAGATTCAGCTTACTAACTTATTATCTAACTGCTATGGGGTAGTTAAAGTTAATTCAGTATCTACTTCTTTAAGTAGCAGTAGGAATCTTTCACTGACTTATAATATCAATACCATCTATTCAACTTCAGTTACTAACTCTGTAAACGTCTTAAATTAATATGTCCACCAATTCCATCACAGCCTCGGGGCTGACTATTAAGAGTTTATCGGATGTTATTAATGCGATTCAAAATGGTGAATCGGGATACCCCGGCCTTTACCAGATTTACGGCCCTACGATTAATCTTAATCCTAATTCACCAGATGCAAATATGGTTAATATATTTGCTTTGGCTGTAGAAGATACGCTTGAACTGCTTCAGCAAATTTATACTTCCATGGATCCCGATCAAGCGGTCGGTGTTACTTTGGATAGCCGTTGTGCAATTAATGGCGTTGTTCGTCACGCGGGTACATATACACAGCAACCTGTATTAGTTACTAATACTTCTTCAGTAACTTTACCGGGCTTGGATCTATATCCTACTACTGCTTTTACTGTTTCTGATGGTACTAACCAGTATCAGCTTTTAACTACAACTACGCTTTCAACTGCAAGTAGTACTTCGTTAATATTTCAAGCTGTAAATATGGGGCCAGTTCAATCTAGCCTTAATTCTATTACTTCTATTGTTACAGTAACTTTAGGAGTTACCTCTGTAAATAATCCTAACACTTATACTAGCCTTGGCGTAGCACAAGAAACAGATTCAGCACTTCGTATTCGCCGTTCATATTCTGTAGCTCAACCAAGTAAAGGATACTTAGCAGGATTATACGGAACGTTAATAGATATAGATGGAATTAATTATGCTTCTGTTTATGAAAATATAACATCTACGACAGATGTTAATGGAGTCCCCGGTCATTCCATTTGGTGTATTGTTTCTGGTACTAATAATTCTACCGTTCAAACAGAAGTAGCAAATGCTATTTACGTTAAACGTAATGCGGGCTGTGGCATGAAAGGTAGTATCTCTATAAGTGTACC
>Ga0208498_1000215_pt1 | contig 24254 bp, 38 predicted proteins | sample CryBogCBE12Aug09_FD_185502 | JGI IMG/M metagenome (GOLD analysis project Ga0208498, IMG submission 185502) | Freshwater microbial communities from Crystal Bog, Wisconsin, USA - CBE12Aug09 (SPAdes) (version 2) | ecosystem: Environmental > Aquatic > Freshwater > Lake | place: Crystal Bog... | reverse complement strand
CTAGAATATGTGGATGAATCATGGCCAGGATCTGTTGCCTTTCCTCAGGATCACTTTGGTGTGCTGATAGATCAAAAGGATTTACCGTATCTTGAAGGGCTAGAAATAGATTATGTCCGTCAAGGGCTCAACGAAGGATTTGAATTTACAAACCCTATAGAAAAAGACCGCTGTGGATGCGGAGAAAGTTTTCGTGTATAACCCAAAATTTGATTATAAACCCTTGAGCCGTGTCACAGAAGATGGCAAGCGACTATATGCTACTCCAGATGGCAAGCGTTTGCCCAGTGTAACAACAGTGTTAGACAAAACAAAACCCGAAGAAAAGAAAGTTGCACTCAACGAGTGGCGTAAACGTGTGGGTGTAGAAAACGCACAAAAAATTACTACCGAAGCGGCCAATCGTGGAACCAGGATGCACACCTACTTGGAGGACTACATCAAGCAGGGGCAATTACGAGAGCGTGGATCAAATCCGTTTGGTTGGGCCAGTCATGCCATGGCACAGACCGTGATCGAAGACGGCCTGATAAATGTCAACGAAATTTGGGGTGTAGAAGTTCCTCTATACTTTCCTGGCCTGTATGCAGGGACCACTGATGGTTGTGGTCTACATCTAAATGAAGAAAGTATCTTGGACTACAAACAAACCAACAAGCCCAAGCGTGAAGAGTGGATTGAAGACTACTACTTGCAATTAACAGCTTATGCCCTAGCACACAACGAAGTATATGGTACCAACATACGCAAGGGTGTGGTGCTCATGTGTGTAAAACCGCCGGTGGATGAAATGGGTAATCCTTTGGCTCGTCCTGTATATCAAGAATTTATCTTGACTCCAGAACGTTTTGACTACTGGTCGGATCAATGGTGGCGTCGACTAGAACTGTACTACCTACAGGCCTAGGTATTGGTTGGGTAAGACCCGTATACTTCGTTGCCGTCGTCATCAATATCCTGAGGAACATCGGTACAGTTGGCACCGCGTGTGGCAACTATGCCAGAACCCAACATTTGTTGCATTAAAAAATGCACTTTTTTCTCGAGATTACGCAGGGCTGTACCATCTTCAATACGTTCGTCTCTGCTCCAAAAATCTGACATAGTGTTCTCCTTCTATGTTCCTATTTAGCTGGTAAATACTGGATAGAATTCAAGGACAAACACAGTGGCCATCGTACAAATATCCCAAATAACCAACCGTAAAGGTTTGAACTCTGATTTGCCTCAGCTGGCCGGTGCCGAGCTGGGTTGGTCAACAGATACTAGACAGTTGTACATTGGCAACGGCACCCTGGAAGACGGCGCTCCGGTTATTGGCAATACCGAAATCCTTACTGAATTTTCAGACATACTGGGTGTGGCCAACACCTACACTTACAAAGGACAGGCAGCTGGCTATACAGTACAGACTTCGGCCAATGGTACACCAGTTACCAATAGTGTTCAGGCCATATTGGATCAGTATGCATCGGTCTTGGATTTTGGTGCGGTAGGCGACGGTGTTACTGACTGTACCCAAGCCATCAACTGGGCCATGTATCAACTTTATTGCAGACAACCCAACCCACAGATACGTCGTAGCCTGTTCTTTCCTGCTGGAGTTTATCTGGTATCTGGTCCTATCAACATTCCTTCCTATGCTACCTTGTACGGTGAAGGCCCAGAAAATTCTATCATATACCGCCAGCCCAAGGTGGTCTTTACCGGAACCATACTGCTGACCACCTTGACTGTGGATTCGGTCATTGAAGGCACCATAGCGCCAGGACAACTCATATACGGTCTAGGTATCGCACCCGGTACCACCATTGTGAGTCAACTGACCACAAATCAATGGCAGGTAAGTGTTAGCCAAGTGGTCACGGCCATCACGACCATTACCGGCGGTATTGGCGGTTACGTGGCACAACTGGCCGACAGCTTGCAACAGACCGGATACAATATTGCCTTGGGTGGAGCTACTGCACCCACATCTATCACCATACAAAACATGGGATTCCAGTCTGCTGATCCATCAACCGGCATCATGCTGGTCGAAGCCGCCACCAATTGTCAATTCCAAAATGCCACATTCACTGGACCTGGTACTGTATCCAGCCTGTTCACCGATGCTGATTCTACTGCTGCAGTCTCATTCAGCGCACCCAATGGCATCAGCAATCAACAGATACTGTTTGACAACTGCAGATTCTCTGGCACCACCTGGGGTGTTTACAATAACATTAATTCAGATCTTACCACTCGCGGTGTATCCATACAAAATTCTGCGTTCGATCTTCTTTATCAAGGCGTAAATCTGGTGTCGGGCGCCACCGGCTTCCGTACAGTGGCCAATACTTTTGATAATATCTATGCCGAAGGCATAGTGTTTGGTGCAGTAAGCTCAACCTTTACTGGTACAATTTCTGGCAATGTGCTGACCGTGAGCAATGTCAGCGCCGGAGCCCTTGTGGTTGGTCAGATTCTGACAGGTACCAACGTGCTGTCAGGAACACAGATAACTGGATTCATAACCGGTACTGGTGGTACTGGTACCTACCAAGTCAGTATCAATCAAACCTTGTCAACACCCACAGTCATGGTTGGTGCTGTTTCACAATCAGTCAGTTTGAATGCGTCAGGTCAAAATATATTTTATGATGTGGGCAATCATTTCACAGGCAAGTTGAATCCCTATACCAGCATCATTGACATACAACAAAGCAACAACATCAGCATCAGCGACATGTTTGAACGTGCAGATTCCTATGCCACGGTTCATCCACGGGTGAATCTCAACAACAGTACCAGTATTGCAACCACCAATGGTTCGCAACTGAGCATGGGCACTTACACACGCGAAAGCGGACTGGCATTTGGCATTGGATACACTATCAATCCGGTTACAATCTTTGCTGTGGATGTCACCCAAACACTGGCATTTAGTTTTGAATACACCATCAGTCGTAATGGTGCCTTCCGTACCGGAAAGGTCACAGTCTCACCCAATGGTCTCACCGCAGATCTCAACTGGGATGATGTGTATAGTGAAAATGAAGATGCTGGAGTCTTGTTCAGCATAACCCAGACCAGCAATATCGTGACTGTGGCCTATACTTCGCCGTCTGTCAACACACAGGGCACCATGTACTATTCCATCACGTATCTAGCTTGATGTGGCACCCAACTTTTGCAGCACGACTGGAGAGTTGGAATCTACTCCGGGATCAGTGCCAATCTGCTCCGTTAGAATCTGCTCTTGATTCCATCAACGAATGGTGGTTCGAATCTCCTTGGCGTCCGTACTATCTACACTGGGATGATCAACCCACTTGGCCAGATCCCTGGCAACTTTTGAGCGATGACGTGTATTGTGATGTTGCAAGAGCTCTCGGAATCCTGTATACTATAACTTTACTGGACCGTGCAGATATGGCCTCTGCAAGGATGGTTTTGACCGAAGATGGTGATAATTTAGTCCTGGTAGCAAAAGAAAAATATATACTTAATTGGAAAAAAGATTCAATAGTAAATAGTTTGCAATTTAAAATCAAACGACAGTATCAACAAAAATCGATAGCATAACAAGAACGAGAGCAGGATGACACAAATAACCGTAGTTAAAAGAAGCGGCCACAAAGAGCCACTACAGATTGACAAATGGCAGGCACAGGTTGCAAAAGTCTGTCAAGGCATTGCTGACGTCAGTCAGTCCATGATAGAAATCAAAGCACAGTTACATTTTTACGATGGTATAACTACCCAAGAGATTGATGGCATCACCTTGCGAGCCATTGTCGACCTAATCGACATCGAATCAAATCCTGACATTGGTCACACCAACTATCAGTATGTGGCCGGCAAGCAACGTCTCAGCATGTTGCGCAAGGACGTGTATGGCGCCTATGAAGTCCCACACCTGTATGAAATCGTAAAGAAAAATGTTGCAGTAGGACTCTACACTCCGGAACTGCTTGAGTGGTACACAGAAGATGATTGGAATCGCATGAACGACATGCTGGACCATGACAAGGATGAACTGTATTCTTATGCGGCCATTGAACAGCTGATTGAAAAATATCTAGTGCGTAACAGAGCCACAAAGGAAATTTATGAAACTCCACAAATTCGTTACATCATTGCAGCGGCTACAGTGTTCCATCGAGAAGAACCTAATGCGGCTAGAATGCGCTATATTAAAGAGTACTATAATGCTGCCAGTGATGGTCTTTTTACTTTGGCCACTCCTGTGCTTGCTGGTCTTGGGACTCCTACCAAGCAGTTCAGTAGTTGCGTTCTTATTCGTTCAGACGATAATCTTGATAGTATATTTGCTAGTGGAGAAATGATGGCCAAGTATGCGGCCAAGCGAGCCGGCATTGGTCTTGAAGTTGGCCGCTTGCGTCCCTTGGGTGCGCCTATCCGTGGTGGTGAAGTCATGCATACTGGTATGATTCCATTCCTTAAAAAATGGTTTGGTGACCTGCGTAGCTGTAGTCAAGGAGGTATCCGTAATGCAAGTGCTACCGTATTTTATCCTATCTGGCACTATCAGTTTGACGATCTTATTGTGCTTAAGAATAATCAAGGAACAGAAGAAACACGAGTAAGGTTCATGGACTATGGAGTTGTACTCAACAGTTTCTTCTGGCGCCGTTTCAAAAACAAGGAAACCATAACATTCTTTGATCCCAACGAAGTGCCTGACCTGTATGAAGCATTCTACAACGACACAGAACTGTTTGAACAACTGTATGTAAAGTATGAAAAAAGAAAAGATCTAAGAACCAAGGTCATGGCTGCCGAGGATGTATTCAAAGGCGGCATCCTAAAAGAGCGCACCGACACAGGTCGTATCTATCTGGTGTTTGTGGACAACGTGATGAAACAGGGACCATTTGATCCCAAAGAACACACCATCTACCAAAGTAATCTGTGTTGCGAAATCTTGCTACCTACCCGTAGTTTTACACGCCTAGACGATCCAGCAGGTCGTATTGCATTATGCACATTAGGATCAATCAACTGGGGTGCCTTCCGTAACCCAGAAGACATGCGTCGTGCTTGTCGTATTCTACAGCGCAGTCTATGTAATATCCTGGATTATCAGGATTACCTATCGATACAGAGCCAACTCAGCAATGAAGAAATCAGTCCCTTGGGCATTGGTATTACTAATCTAGCTTACTGGCATGCCAAACGCGGATTAGAATACGGTGAGTCTGACGCCTTGCAAGAAGTCAAATCTTGGATGGAACATCAGGCCTACTACTTGACCGAAGCTACCGTGGAACTGGCCCGTGAACGTGGTGCCTGCCGGGACAGTGCCAAGACTCGTTATGGTCAAGGTGTGTTTCCTTGGGAACTGCGTGCTCCGGCCGTGAATGAATTGGCCAACTTTGAACCTGAACTAGACTGGGAAGCACTACGAATCAACATGCAGGCCTACGGTGTTCGCAATGCCACCTTGATGGCAGTGGCGCCGGTTGAATCATCCAGCGTGGTCATCAACTCGACCAACGGCATCGAAATGCCCATGAGCTTGATCACTGTGAAAGAATCCAAAGCTGGAAGTTTAATTCAGGTGGCTCCTGAATACAACAAGCTCAAGAACAAGTATCAACTCATGTGGGATCAGAAAGATTGTGTTGGCTACCTAAAAACTGCCGCGGTTATACAAGTGTATGTTGACCAAAGCATAAGTACTAATACATTTTATTCACCAAAGCATTTTCCAGATAGAAAGGTACCGTCGACATTGATTGCTAAAAATTTAATGTTGTTCCATAAATGGGGCGGAAAAACTTTTTATTATAGCCTTATTGATAAGCAGGGTTCAAAAGGTCAGGACGAACCAGTGGAAGCTGGTCAATTGGAAGTAATTGACTTTGATGATCAAGAAGATTGCGAAAGTTGTAAGCTATAAAAATACAAGAACAAAAAACAAGGAAAATAATATGAGTCAAGCGCAATACAATTTAAAAACCAAAACAGACTACCTCAATCGCAAGATGTTTTTGGACCCAGCAGGACCGGTCACGATCCAACGATTTGAAGAAGTCAAATACAACAAGATTGTAAAGTTTGAACAGGAAGCTAGAGGATTTTTCTGGGTGCCAGAAGAGATCTCATTGACCAAGGATGCCAACGACTTCAAAGAGGCCACTGATACAGTGCGCCATATCTTTACTTCAAACCTGTTGCGTCAGACTGCCTTGGATAGTCTACAAGGTCGTGGTCCCACACAGGTGTTTACACCAGTGGTATCCATTCCTGAACTGGAAGCACTCATGTACAACTGGGGATTCTTTGAAACCAACATACACAGTCGTAGCTATAGCCATATCATTCGCAACATCTACAATGTGCCCAAGGAAGAATTCAACAAGATCCATGAGACTAAAGAAATTGTTGATATGGCTTCGACTATTGGACTCTACTATGATCGCCTACACATGATCAACTGCCGCAAGGAATTGTTAGAAGAGTTTGATGAGCAACTTCACATCAATGCCATCTGGTTGGCCTTGAATGCCAGCTATGGTCTTGAAGCATTCCGCTTCATGGTATCTTTTGCTACAAGTTTAGCCATGGTAGAGAATCGTATCTTTATCGGCAACGGCAACATCATCAGCCTGATCCTGCAGGACGAAATCCTACACAAGGACTGGACTGCCTGGATCATCAATCAAGTGGTCAAAGAAGATCCACGCTTTGCCCGCGCCAAGCGCGAGTGCGAAGACGAAGTGTATAACATGTATCTAGACGTGATCCGTGAGGAAAAGGCCTGGGCTGACTACTTGTTCCAAAAAGGACCGGTGATTGGCCTCAACGCACAGATCCTCAAGGACTTTGTGGACTATACCGCTGCTAACGCACTCAAAGAGATTGGTGTCAAGTATCAAACTCCTGCTCCTAAGACAACACCTATTCCATGGTTCAACAAACATACGAATTTGTCTAATAAACAGTCTGCATTACAAGAAACTGAGTCTACGAACTATGTTATCGGGCTAATGAGCGACACGCTGGACTACGACGCACTACCCAGTTTATAAAACATCAAGGAGAATATTATGAAAGCTACTGTATGGAGCAAGGACGCCTGCCCTTTTTGTGTTCAGGCCAAAGCATTGCTGACACAAAAAGGCATTGAATACGAAGAGCGTAACATTACCGAAGGCACTTGGACCCGAGAACAACTATTAGAAGCTGTGCCTACCGCAAGAACCTTGCCACAGATCTTCTTGGACGATAACTACATTGGCGGTTTTACAGAACTGCGACGACATTTACAAGGATAACATGAACATAGAACTAGATCGGGTTTATACATTTAAACTGACCAATGCTGACGAAGTAGTGGCCAAAGTGGTAGCTGTAACAGATGATGCATACGAAGTGGCTCAGCCACTCAGTGCCGTGCCTACTGAAAAAGGACTACAGCTGATCTACACAGTATTCACTGGTAATCCCAAGGAAAATGCCACTATAAATAAAACAGCGGTGGCCATGGTGTGCCAGGTACGTGAGGAAGTTGGCGACCACTACCTAGAGGCTACAACTGGTCTCAAACCGGTACGCAAGCCATCAATCATAATGGGATAAACAATGCCAGGAGTACAGCGACTCGGAGATGCTAACGAAGTAGGAGGCACCATCTACAAAGGTGATACTTCTGTGTTGGTTGACGATCGTCCCATAGCTGTGTTTGGTTCTCCGGTAACTGCTCATCCATGCTGTGGCGCCAATGGTTGCCCACCCCTACACTGTAATGCCAAGACCGTGGCACAAAATCCAGATGTGTTGGTTAATGACAAGCCTGTGGTGGTCACAGGAGATACAGATACATGCGGGCACAAGCGTTCTGGTGGCAGCCAATCGGTCATCATAGGCTAACATGGTACAGGGAATCTTAACACCCCTACAGTTGATAGCAGGCCAAAGCCTGTTGCAGAACAGTGGTATTGGCGTAGCACCTGCCCTTGTGGCAAGTGAACAGGCCTACAGCAATACACCAACTATGTCGGCCTTTTTCCAGGCCCTGAGCGCCACTGGCAATACCTACGGTCTACCTACTCTGGCAGCCAACTCAACACCAGCATTCAGCGACAGCGTTCCTTATGCCTATGAAAGTTTAGGCCCACAGATGATACCGGTCATCACAGCCAAGGCCACATATGATGCCGGTTCTGGTGACATCAGCAAGTTTGTACAGGCCCTGGGAGTGGTACAGGGCTACACCGAAACCACCAATCAGTTTATTAACAGTGCAGTCAACAGCCAGACCTATTTGGCCGACACTTTTACCACGACTAACGATGCTATATCAGCCGATGTCACAGAAATAAACTTAGCCACTCAGGCCTTCGCCACTGACTTGGCCAATCTGGGCTACCTGATTAATCTGGCCAATCTAGGAAATCTTGGCAGTCCCTTGGCTCTGATACAGCAGATATATTCGGTGACCGGTGCCATACCCAGTGTTAGTGTGGTGTTTGTGGCTGCAGGCGTGCCCACTGATGTGGTCTTGAACCTGACCAATCCCACCGCTAGTGTCAGTGACAGTGTACAGCGACTCATGTACGTGGCCATGACACAGATCACCGGTGTAGGTCTACAGCAGATCCTGCAGGTACTGGGTGTGAAGACCACAGGCATAAACACCATGGCTGACTTGTTGAATCCGGTCATGTTGTTTCCTAACAGTTTCCAAAGTATGACAGTTCCTACAGCCCAGGGACCTCAGGCCATTTATCTAAATAGCTCTGGATCAGTCAATACCGCACTGGAATCACAGTTGCCAGTTTATGTTATAAGTAGCCTAGTATGATAGCATACGATCGCCTGCAACAGATTATTCCGGCTGATCAAGCCTTGGCCAACAAGGCCTTGAGTGTGAGTCTGGCACAGATAACCAATATATCGGCCTTGACACTACCAGCTCTGGCATCAGCTGTGGGCAACATAGAAACCACACGCGACCTGCCCTTGATTTCAAGTCTGACCACAGCAGTACCGCCCGGGGTGGCTGCCTACTACAATACCTTGGCCACCGGTACCGGAGAGAATGGCACTATACAGGTGGTAGACGCCATTGGTCTGGCATCTGGTTGGGTTGCTACCAGTGCTTTTGGACAGACTGTGGCACTGTACGGCAACATGAACATGACAGAACTGACCACGGTGTATCAGACCATGGCCAATGCAGCTTCTGGCAACTACGGTTTAGTAGATTCTGGACCGCTAACTATACCGGGTGGATTGCCTTGTGCTGGTATCTACACGGGCAATGCTGTAGTGGATTCACAGACCGGTAACATCACAGGTTACAATCCAACTGCCTTGGATGGTGCCATGGGTTGCTTGGTACCCAGCGCCAATGTGGCCATAATGAATCTAGAAACCAACTATCCTACTCAGTGCGCTGAACTCAATACCTTGTGGAACGGTATGGCCAATCAAGTTGTTACCGAGAATACATTACAAAATACTGTACATCTAAACTATGCCAATCTGCAGGCACATAGCACCACTTCGATCTACAGTTTTATCTACAGCCTGCCCAGTTATGGGACGCAGACTGAAAATGGAGGCCTGGCACAGATGTTGGAAAACATGTCAGATCTGTCTACGCAGGGTGGCCAGGCAGTAGTTGCCACACTGAGACAAGGTCGCAACGTGGCTGCCTTGAGTGCCACCGGAATACCCAATAATCTTACCATACCGGTGGATCCAGCTATGCCGCCACCACAGGCTAATCTCATACCCAGCACCTATACTCAAGCCGAAGCGGCCAACATTATTACCCCTTAAACGCTGTTGTTTTTAGGCAACATCAATTGGTTGACCCAAAAAGGCTCTTTTGTTATACTATTGTTATAGTGATAATAAAGGAGTCGACATGTTTGAAACTGCAATCGATCAATTGGTTAAAGTTACTCTTATCAACGAACCAGTCAAGACTGAGTTCTACAATGGCACCTTGTTTGTTCGCAAGATCAACGAAAAGCAAGCTCGTGCCGTGTTTCACCGACTCAGCAAGACCTTTGGATTAGGCTCGGTAATTGTAAGTCCAATTGGCGATACTGGCGAATATGCTTACGACATCATTGCCGACCAGGCCACCGAGGAACTTAGTCCTTTTGCAACAGTAAACTCCTAAGGAGACATCATGGTCAATTGGGTATTGGTTTTCTTCATAGCAGGTCAACCACAAGACTATCGCATACACACGGCTTATAACAAGCAAGAAAACTGTGTCACAGCCCAGGAACACTACCGTGGGATTTTTACAACAACCGGAAGCAAGTTGCAGGCTGAATGCAGACCCCGCAATCAAATACAGGTTGGTCGCCCTACTAGCATAGCATACAAACACTACGTTCTAGAGAACTAAAACGGTTGACCAAAAATCGCCAATTTGTTATAATATTATTATAGTAAATTAAAGGAGCAGGCAATGAGTCAAGATCACTTAGCAGATTTGTCAGTAGAAGAGCTACAGAGTTATTTGAGCGATTTCCACAAGGATTTCTACGGCTTCCGTCCACGCGGTGTTTATACACCGGCCGAGTGGCAAGATCGTACCGTGCTGTCTCGTGCTATCAATCAGATCCATGATGCTATGGATCGTATGAAAGCAACTCCAGAAGGTCGCAAAGAATTGCGTAGCGCCGGTTGGGTGATTGATGAACCCGAGGATATCATTGATCCTGAAGAGTATGCCAACTGGTCTGCTGACCAAGATGCTGTCTACTATGGAGCATGATATGATCAGTGAATCACATAAATGTAGCGTATGCAGTTGTGACTATACTGACGACGAAGGCGGCGTACAAGGTCACTTTGGTATTTTACCTGTGAGTTTTTGTCCAACCTGTTTCAGTTGCATGTGTGATATGGCCAGTCAGTTTATCACCGAGGAAGAAGAATAATGGATTCCAAGAAACTGTACAACATCAAGATGACCTTGAGCCCCCGAGACATCATGACCTTTGTATCGGGCTTGCATGATGTACAAATGGACATGATCGAAACTGTGGTCATGCGCAAAGAGCGTGAGGGTTTTCCAGAAGCCTCTGCAGTGATACAGCACATCCGGAATCTGAAATGAAACATTCGTTCCGTATGTGGTGTCAAGAAAAATGGTTCGAACACAAGGACGAACTAGAAGCTTTTGGTCAGCCTTTATCCTATACTTCACGACAATACTTTGAACGCTACAAGTACTGGTTAAAGCGAGAGTATAAACATCAACAGAGTATCAGTAAATAACATGACGATAGACTATACAGCAGAACAATTTAACGAGATCAAAGTGGCCGCAGACTGGATCAGAGACCTTGAAAGTAGTGATAGTCGGTTGCACAAAGAATCTGTGATCGAGAAGGCCCTGATGGCGGCAAAACTGGGCAGTGCCAATGCTCAATGCTTTCTGTTCAACTGCTATCAGGCCTACAATCCTTACTACGTGTTTGGTGTCAAAAAGGTTCCAGAGACCAAAGACCTGGAAGGTCGGCCCAATCCTTGGCCCAAGTTCTGGGCCATGTTGGAAGGCTTGCGCACTCGTAGTCTTACTGGGCACAATGCCAAGACTGCTATCGAGTTTATGAGCGAGCAGTTTGACTCGACTGAATGGAACGGCCTGTGTCGTCGAGTTATTATCAAAGATCTACGTTGTGGCATTAGTGAAAAAACTCTAAACAAGGTGTTGGAAAATACCGAATGGCGTATTCCGGTATTCACTTGCCAACTGGCCACTGATTCGGAAAAGCACACAGCCAAGATGACCGGCCCTAAACGCATTGAACAGAAGTTAGATGGTGTGCGTGTGCTGGCTGTGATAACCAAGACCACTGTAAATCTCTACAGCCGCAACGGCAAACCGTTTGAAAACTTTCCACACATTGTAGAATCACTTGAAAATATCAAAAACAAGTTTGCCAAGATATTCCAACTGAATCCACACGGTTTTGTATTGGATGGCGAAATCATCGGCGAAAGTTTTCAAGCCTTGATGAAACAAGCACAGCGCAAGACGGATGTTGAAACAACAGGCATGACATACAGTGTGTTTGATATTCTGACATTGGCCGACTTTGAACGAGGGTTTAGTAATCTTCAGCAATATAAACGTTTAGAAACCTTAGAAGGGTATCGTGCGGTATTTGACTCAACCGACTGTGTGCGTTTAATGGACGGTATTACTGTGGACTTGGACACAGCCGAAGGACACGACGTCATGCGTCGCTATGCTGAAGATGCAGTGGCTTTAGGATTTGAAGGTATCATGATCAAAGATCTGGGCGCACCATACGAGTGCCGGCGTAGCACGTTCTGGATGAAATGGAAACCCACCATAACAGTAGATCTCGCAATCGTGGGTTTTGAAGAAGGCACTGGTAGGAATGCTGGCCGACTGGGTGCTATAATATGTGAAGGGGAAGACAATGGTAAACTCATTCAGGTCAATGTTGGCTCGGGACTCAGTGATAGTGATCGTGATAGTTTTTGGTCCACCCGTGATAGCCTTGTTGATAATATTATTGAAGTGGAAGCTGATGCAGTTACTCAAAATCAAGATGGAACCTACAGTCTAAGATTCCCCCGTTTTGTTCGTTTCCGTGGATTTGAACCTGGAGAAAAATTATGATAGACCTGTTATCAGAAAAGTGGGTGGCCGAAGCCTTGGTTTGTATAGCCATTGGTTTTGTCCTGGCTGGTCTTTTTTGTAGAATAGCTGACCTATTGGATCGTGATGACTGATAAAAAGTTTGAAGTTGGCGGAGAGGAAACACCCAACACTGTTACATTTTTTTGTAGCGGCAATGAAATGTTGCGGTTCAGTGACAAGGGCTTCTGGGTCCGCGGAAAGAAGATACGCCAGAGTGACCGTGAAGCTAGAATAGTATATAATAGTTTTAAAGAATGGTTGGTCTGGCAACACCTTAGCAGATAGAGGATACAATGGCAACAGTAGAAGAACAGCAACAACTTATTGACACATTAAAATTCACACCCAGAACCTATCGTATCTCCATGTGGGGCTACGGTGGTGAGAAAGTCATGGGCACTGTAGATCGTAAGATCTACGACTACTTCAAGCATCGTAGATTAGATCTCAGTAGCTATGCCTGGGATAGCGACTATGCAGAAGAAAACAATATTCCTGAAGACATGCAACCTTTTCCTTCAGGTTCGTGGTATGAATGCGATAACATGGCACATGCCCATGGAGTAAATCGCGATGCCGGTACCTTACAGATTGAGGACGAAAACGGTGACACAGTTATAGAACAAAGCATAGATGCATTCAGCGGTGATAATGAAGATGATGAAAGTCCATTGTTTGAGTGTACCAACGAATCCTGGATAGGACAAGAAGAAGCAGACAAGGTTGTGTTTGTAGGTAGCTCAAACGAAAAAGGCACGTTCTTTGAAGCAGACTTGGAACTTACTGCCCCATTTGATATTCGCAAACTTACTTTATCTTACGAGGAAGTTGATGGCGAAGAATTGATCTACGGCGTGGTTTATGATGGTGAAGATATTGATAACTGGGGTGGTAGCACCGACGGTAAAAGCAGTGATTTTGTATTCTGCTTGGTCAAGAATTCCAACGATTGGGAACGCTACAGCAACATGGATGATATCGAATATCCAATGACCGAGTGGTTTCCTAAAAGAATCAAACCGGTGCGTGAAGGTGTGTATCTAGTCAAAACAGCAGGTACGAACAGCTACACCTATCAATGCACCTGGAATGGCGCCATGTGGGTCAAAGACTATGCACCCGACGAAGAAGTCAAGATCAAAGAGTGGCAAGGACTTGCTGTAGATCCAGATAGTGATTATGATCTAGTAGAGGAATTAGGCCAACTCATGGCCGAGTATGAAGCTCTCCTTGTTGACTGATTGGTATCCGGCACACGTTAAACCTGTCCGGCCTGGTTGGTATGAAGTAAATATGCGCACCTGGCCATGGCCCACCATGGTACGATGGACCAGGTTAGGTTGGAAAAACAATGCTCCGCAAATCACAAGTTGGCGTGGGCTCAAGGAGAAAGCATGAATAGCGTAATATTATTTGTGGTGGCCATGTTTTGCGGTTTCTTGGCCGGGCGTGTTAGCGCCAAAAACGAACCACCACAACTCAACACAGCTGAACAAAAACTAAAAGAAGAGCTTACTGTGGCTCAAAATCTAAACCAAAGTCTTTTGGTAGATTTACAAGAAGCCAAACAATCTCTCTTGAAACTCAAACAGGCACAGAAGAAATGACCACATTTACCACTGAAGATAGAGTAGCAGTTGCAAGTAAAAACAAATTCTGGATCTGGTTTGACACTGTAGCGGCCCCTGGCCTGGCCCTGAGAGAAATCAGCTTTAGAAAAATATTTGAATATCTCGACACCATTCCGGGTGATATTACCATAGTAGAAACTGGCTGTACCCGTCAACCCGGTAACTGGTCAGGCGATGGTCAAAGCACCGTGTTGTTTGACCATTATGTGCAAGAGCGAAGCAGAGCTAGCCATGTGTATTCGGTAGATATCAATCCAGAATCAGTAAGTTTATGTCAAGGCTTGGTCAGCCCAGCAGTCACAGTCACAGCCAAGGACAGCGTGGCCTGGTTGGAGACCTTGCCAGTCAACGATATCAGTCTTTTGTATTTGGATTCGTTTGATGTGGATTGGATCAATTGGTATCCATCAGCGGTACATCATCTCAAAGAAATTGCGGCTGTACGCGACAAAATTACTGCCAAGACCATGGTGGTTGTGGATGACTGTCCTCGCATGGGACTCTTGACAACCAATGCTGATTCGCAGTATAATATAGTAGCAGATCAAGGCGTGGGTGGCAAAGGACGTCTAGTTGCTGAATTTGCCCAGGCGGTGGGCGCCCGTTTAGAATTTTCACACTATCAAGCAGGATGGACTGGACTATGAACGCAGTTAAATTGCTGACCGATACAGTTGACAGCCTATGGTTATGGACCTACGGTATCATTGCTGGATGGGGCATTACCGTCACTGCCATTGTGGTGTTCCTGGTCTTGGTTGTGATCCGTACCATCAACTTGCAGAAGCGGGTTGATATCTTGGAAGCACGTCTGATACACGCTGAACGTGACTACAACCTCACTGTCAACAACTGGAAGCACAAATAAATATTTAATTATGTTATTTGGATACTTTACCTTATTTGTAGCCCTGTTGATTGAAATCGTTGGCGCTTACTACAGCATTACCGGCCTGGCCGCGATCTTTTCTGGTGCAGTCATTCCCATCTTGATCATGGGCGGTAGCCTGGAACTAGGCAAGGTCACTGCCGCGGTCTGGCTAAAGAACAACTGGGAACGGGCTGGTATAACCTATAAGTTATATCTGTTGCCGGCTGTGGCCATGCTCATGTTGATCACGTCAATGGGCATCTTCGGTTATCTTTCAAAGGCCCACAATGATCAGACTCTGGTGTCGGGTGATGTAGGTGCCAAATTGGCCATTTACGATGAGAAGATCAAAACTGCCCGGGACAACATTGATGCTGATCGCAAGCAGTTGGCGCAAATGGATGCCGCGGTGGATCAGGTCATGACTCGTAGTAACGATGAAAAAGGCGCCGACAAGAGCAATGCCATACGCAACAGCCAAAAGCGTGACCGTGCGGCCTTGGCCCGAGACATTGAAACCAATCAACGTATCATCAGCCAGATCAACGATGAGGCCGCACCTATTCGTGCAGAGAATCGAAAGGTCGAAGCCGAAGTAGGACCCATCAAATATATTGCCAAGCTGATCTATAGCGAAAATCCCGACGCCAACATCTTAGAAAAAGCTGTGACCTGGGTCATCATGATCATTGTAGCAGTATTCGATCCCCTGGCCTTGGTCTTGATCCTGGCCGCACAGCAGAGCATACGCTGGGCCGAGGGCGAAGCTCCTACTGAGCTAGAAAAGGAGTCAGTGGAGTCATGGTTTGATCGTGCCCGTAAGCGAGCACGCTTTTGGGATAAGCAATCCAAACCAGATGAAACTGAATTTGATGTAAGTGACGTGGAAGACACTGAACCAGTGGTAGATCAACATACGCATATAGCACCCGAGGACTACTACCGTGCCATGGGCCTGTTTGACGCATCACAGGCCTTGACAGATCCTTATATCAATGATTCATATACAAAAAACTCAACAGATCCAAGTCCGCCTGGTTGGATGTTTACAGAACATCCTCATCCTTCTGCAACAGTTGATCTCGAACCGGAACCAACTCCTGTACCAGACAAGAAAGTAGAAACTTCCGGAGCCGAATACATCGAGGTCAACGGCAAGCGCATGCATCACAAGGCATTTGATCCGCATAGCGTAGATGCATTTCACGCCTTGGAACGGCATCGAGACAGTAACAAACCAGTGGCCGATAATGCACTTCCAGAGTCGAATAATACCACTGGGTTCGGGGTATCTTTTCCTAGCAACCCTACCAAGGGCGATACTCATCTAAGAGTAGATCGCCTGCCTACCACACTGTACAAGTTCAATGGTCGTGATTGGATTGAAGTAGATAAACAACTCAACGGCAGTTATGTGTTTGATGACGCTTACATTGATTATTTGATCGATGGTGTGGCTTCCGGTGCATATGATCCAGACCTACTGAGTGATAGCGAAAGAGATGCCATTGCCATAAGATTAAAAAATAATCCTACACAGGAATGACATGAGCGAGATCAATACCTGCAGTTTCTGTGCCAAACACAAAGATGTTTTAGGCAAGCTGATTGTAGGCTCCAATGTGGCCATTTGTAACGAATGTGTGGACCTGTGCGAAGGCCTGCTCAAAAAAGAACAAACTCCTGGCAAGTCCACGGTAAAAAAACTTGTGGTGCCAGATCCACGCGACGTCAAAGATTATTTAGACCTACATGTGATTGGTCAGGACATGGCCAAACGAGTGCTCAGTGTGGCCATTGCCAATCACTACAAGCGTATAGGACGCGGTGGAACCGACATTCAAAAAAGCAATGTGCTCATGCTGGGTCCCACTGGTACCGGCAAGACTTTGATGGCCAGAACCGTGGCTCACTATCTGAACGTGCCATTTGTGGTGGCTGATGCTACCACACTGACTGAAGCAGGTTATGTAGGTGACGACGTGGATAGCCTGATCACTAGACTGTATCTGGCCGCCGACAACGATGTCGAAGCCTGCCAAAACGGCATAGTATTCCTGGATGAAGTAGACAAGATTTCAAGAAAAAGCGAAAGCTCAACTGTGACCAAGGATGTATCAGGTGAAGGTGTGCAACAGGCCCTGCTCAAGTTGGTTGAGGGCACACGGGTACGTATTTCGACCACTGGCAAGAAAGGTGGGGACACCGTTGAAATCGACACAACCAATATACTGTTTATAGCAGCCGGGGCATTCGTGGGCATAGACAGGATCGTTCAAAATCGTGTGCGTGGAACTGCCATCGGATTTGGGGCACAGGTCAAAACAGTTTCGGAAAACAGCGCAGATCCAGTCATGCCCGATGATCTGGTACGTTACGGCCTCATACCAGAGTTCGTAGGACGTTTCAGCAGTTGCGTAAGTTTAGAAGCATTGAGTCGGTCACAGATGATCAGTATCCTGACCGAAGTCAAAAACAATTTTGTAGCTCAATACAAGTGGCTGTTTGATCAGGATGGAGTAGAACTGGACTTTGACAATGCCGGACTTGAAATGATCGCTGATCGCGCACTGGCTTCCAAGACAGGTGCTAGAGGTTTGCATACCGAGCTGGAACGTGTTTTACTACCTCACATGTTTGATCTGACCACCTATAAAAAGCAAAATATTCTCAGGGTAGTTATTGATAAATCGCAGGTAAATACCCCTATGACACTACTACAAGAGAACTCATGAGGGAATACAAGCGATCAGTGCGGGTAGCCGATGGCAATGTAGAAAAAGCCCTGCGTAAATTCAAAAAGAAAATCATGGAATCAGGACTGCTTAACGAGCTCCGTGAGCGTGAGACCTACGAAAAACCTACTACCAAGCGCAAACGCATGAAAGGTGCTGCTAGGTCACGTCTACGTAAACAGATTCGCAGTCAGCAACTGCCAAAAAAACTCTACTGATGTGTATATACAGTTTGACCTGCCGCAGGACGAAAGTTATACCTACTACCTTACCACTATCAAACTAAACATCATTGACTGGGCTAGCCAGCACAATGTACGTTACAATCAAAAGACTGTCAAATATACGCATAGATTGACCTTTGACGAGGATCGATACTACAGTTTTTTTGCCATGACCTGGCAAGCTCAGCCGCCCACTCCGTTCAAAATAATTGACACAAGGCCCTAAACGTGTTATAAATATACATGTAGATGCCGAAGGTCGGGTCTACACAAAAAGTCAAAACTTGCTTATTAAAAAGGAGAAAATTATGACTAATACAAGACTTACAACTCTGGATCTCAATCCATTCTATCGCAATTCTGTTGGTATCGATCGCTTGTTCGATCGCTTGATGCATCAGGTAGACACTGCTTCATCCACCAACTATCCACCTTACAACATCCTGAAAACCGGTGACAACACTTACAAGATCGAAGTGGCTGTGGCAGGTTTCACACAGGGCGAAGTAACAGTGACAGTAAACGAAGGCAACTTGGTTATTTCAGGCGACAAGGAGTCAACTGATTTGCCTGAGGGCGTTACTTACGAATATCAAGGTATCAGCTCACGTCGTTTCTTGCGATCATTTACATTGGCCGACTATGTGGAAGTAACTGATGCTACCAGCCGAGATGGTATCCTTACCATTACCTTGGAGCGTCAATTGCCTGAAGCAATGAAGCCTAAAACTATTGCGATTTCCTACGATTCGTAATATAATTGTAAATACAGTGGAGGGCACAGTGCTCTCCACTCAACAAAGGACCCTGAGATGTCACAGATTGATACAGTCACAAGAACTCAAATAAACACCGAGCTAAAAGAACCACCCATGTTCAAGGTGATCTATCTAAACGATAATCAAACTACCATGGAATTTGTGATCGAAACCCTGATTGATTTTTTCAACTACAACACACAAACGGCCTTGCAGATTACCAGCGACATACACGAAGCAGGTAGCGCAGTGGTAGCAGTATTGCCTTATGAAATAGCCGAGCAAAAAGGCATTGAAGTCACAGTGCATGCTCGCAACAACAGCTTTCCATTGCAGATCAAGCTGGAACCTGACGCAGTCTAAATAGCAACTTCAATACGTTTAGGAAAGTAAACTGGCGTGCTCCAGGCAGTATTGCCGCGACCGCGAGGATTACTCACATAGCGAACACCGTGTTGAACACGATCCTCGGCTATGTGATAGTGTCCAAAACACCAGGTATGTATCTTGTGTTCTGTGTCTTCTTCCAAGGCCACCCGCATGTGACTATTGCCCATGCAGTTGAAACGCCAGGTGTCGGTTAGATCTATGTCGTGATAAATCAAATCCGGATCGGGCAAAGTGTGTGTCACTATGACGATCTTGCGCACATCTGGATGAGTCTGCATGCGCTTGACAGCATTGGCCATGTAGGCTGCATCATGATAGGCTATGCCCACAATGCCGCGGGCACTGGAAGGATTATTGCCGGAATCATCTATGTACCACTGTAGGCTCTGTTCGTAATCTAGGGTGGGATCAAAATCGTAACTCCACCAGCCATTGGTAGCTATGATGGCCACACCATTGATGATGACCACGTTGTTCTGCAGGTACACCACATTGGGAATATTGGCCAGGTCTAGTTCTAGATCGTGAAAACTGGCGCTTAGATCGTCCTGGCTGTAACGGTGCTCGTCGTTGCCATCGATATAGAATACACCACCACGATAGCACTCGCCTAGATGTGTCAAGGTACGTATCAGCACTTCGCGATCTCTGCATACATCGCCAGCGACCACACAGTAGGGGCTAGTAGGTTGGTGGGTCCAGTCAAACGAATCCCAGGTTTCTACATGCAGGTCAGAAATTAAATCAAATGCAAAAGTCATGATAACTATTTACAGAGGATACCCCATGTACATTATATTTGGCAACGAAGAAGTAGACAAGATACGAGAAAAATATACCGTGTTGGAATTGGACACAATTCAAATTGGCAACACAGAACCCAAAACTGCTCACTGCATTCTGCAGGGCATACCACTTGATGATCTACCTGATCTGCCACGCTTGAAATCTCTACATGAAAATCTCATGATCAACTACGGTCGTCGCGGCTGGAAATTGTGCCTACAAGCTATTGAACAGTTGCAAGGGCGCTGGGGTGGAGAACTAGACTCGTTCTATGGTGAATTGGCCACTAGAATCGCCGGTTTCCAGCAGACAGATCCTGGTCCAGACTGGACACCTGTAGTACACAAATAATCTCATAAATACCCATATAATAATAATAACAGCAAGGAGCTGAAATGGGTAATATCTTCAAAATCATTGGAGACCTTGGGTTTCCAGTGGCAGCCGCACTGGCCGGCGGCTACTTTATATTTCTTACCATCAAATTGTTGCTGGCCGGTGTGTTGTCCAGCGTCAAAGGCATGGCCAACATCATCACAGCTCTTGACAACAGAGTAAAAACCATGAATCATGATGTGATCCGTATTGATACCGTGGTATCAAATGCGCTGGGCCTAAGACCTGATGTGGAACGTATCAGTCGTGCCGATGGCAAAACCGACGCTCGGAGAGACTGATGAAACACTATGACTATGAATGGGATCTGTACCCAAACTTCCTCAAGCTGGATCCCGAACTGCCGGTTGATAGACTGGGCTGGAAGGAAGGTGACCTGTTTAAATTTGTCAATGTCGACGGTGTCATGATGCTCAAAAAGATCGACCGCCTGGTAGGATTCTTAGAAGAGGGCAAACAAAATGCAGAAGTTTGATCCAAACAACATACCTGGAACAGATCAGATTTGGACTGATCTAGACTTGGCCAAATGGATGATGTTTGCGTTCTTAGCAGGATTACTTATAGGATACATTTTATAATGGGCGACATTGGAGAAATAATCAACAAATACGGCTTTCCGATCGTGATGGCTGTGGGCATGGGCTACATCATACACTATGTATGGAAATGGGCCACGACCGAAGTCAAGCCAGTGATCAACGACGCCAACACAGTGTTGATAGCACTTATTGATCGTATACGCATGCTGGACAACGATCTCATACGTCTGAATCAAAAGGTCAATACAGTGTTGCACCTGCGTGGCAAAACCATTGAGCACGAGCGTGTTGAAGCTGAAAAATCAATCAATCGCATTGAAAAAGAAGTAACATCAGAAGAGCAAGAAGTGGCCGGCGGAACCAGTTAAACCTGCTACTTAAAGATACTCCAAATCCAGTTAAATAATAACTAGGAGCTAGAGTATGTATAACAACAAAAACATAATACTCGGTCTAGTAGCCTTATGGCTACCCGTTGCTGTTTGGGCAACACCCATGGCTGATTACAGTTTCAAAAGCCCCAGCTTCAACGGCTCGGGCTACGGCACCTACGCCCTGACTATCGAAAATGAACAGTATACTCGTCAACAGGCAGTGCTGAGTGCTATACAGTCAGCACAACAAGCAGCCGCCAGCGCCGCCGCAAACCAACCGATCAATCAGTTCCTGACCAACCTGGAAAGTCGTATCTACGCACAGATCAGTCAGAATGTGGCCACGGCCATGTTTGCCAACGGATCATGCAGTGGCACCGGATCGGCCTGTGGTGGCACTATCAATTTTCAAGGCAACACACTCAGTTGGGGCTATAATCCAGCCAATCCCAACATGATCAACCTCAATGTCAAAGACAGTTCAGGCAACACCACTGTGATACAGGTTCCTCTCAACTCATTCCAGATGCCATGATCAAAAGAATACTAATCATGACTGCATTCTTACTCCTATCGGGCTGTGCCATCACACAGAAAACCGGCCAGCTGGTCGGCATTGAACATGAACCTAAAGTGGCTGAGAACAAGATGCAGAAAGAGTTTGATGCGGTTCCGCCGCCAGCTGGCCCTAAGCTGACTGTGGCGGTCTACAAGTTTACCGATCAAACTGGACAACGCAAACCAGTTCCGGGTATTGCGTCATTCTCCACAGCGGTCACACAAGGTGCCGATGTGTTTTTGATCAAGGCTCTACAGGATGTGGGACACAGTCGTTGGTTTGATGTGGTCGAACGCGGCAACATAGATGCACTAACCAAAGAACGCTTAATCATTAAACAGATGCGTGATGCCTACGAGGGCAAGGATGCCAAACAGCTCATGCCCATGCAGTTTGCCGGCATCATCATGGAAGGCGGCATCATTGGCTATGACTCGGGCCTGGAGTCAGGTGGCATAGCCTACAAGTTCCTGGGCATAGGTCCACAGACACAGTATAGCAAAGACATTATCACCATCAGCTTGCGAGCTATCAGTGTCAATACCGGCAAGATACTTGCGGCTGTGACCGTGACCAAGATCATCTACTCTACAGCCGATAGTGTGGCTATTTTAAAAAGTATAGATCCAGGCGGCCTTGGCAGTATCATAAGCCAGGTAGGTGCACCCAATACCGGTAGCACCAGTGCCACGGCAGGCATATTTGAATTTGAATCAGGGCTGACCATCAACGAGGCCAGCACCCTGGGAGTTAAAACTGCGGTCGAAGCCGCAGTGGTTGAACTGATCCGAGAAGGTGAGCGAAAAGGTATTTGGGAATTTCGCAAACCCATCTTGGTTCAACAGCCCACGGTTGCAGAACCAGTGGCTGTGGCAGTAGAAGCACGGAAGGAGGAAGTAAAGCCGGAAACGGTTGTAACACCAAAGGACCACAAAGAGTCCAAGGAAACTAAGAAATGAAACCAAGCATAACAGGCGCTGGCAGTTTGTCGAGAAAATTAACTGCAATACTACTATCAACTGTGATGTTGATGGCGGGGGCCGCTGACAACAGTATCTATGTTGATCAGACCGGTTCAGGAGCCACAGTGACTATGACGCAGGATGGATATGGCAATGTGATCCGTGGAACAGCCAACGGTGACAACACCACCAATGCTGTGATCTACGGTGACAACAACCAGGTCAATATCAGTCAGGTGGGTAGCAACAATACCCTCAAGCTGGGCATACAGAGCACCACGGGTAACGGACAAGGCAATCCTACCGTGAACTACAGTGTGACTGGTAACAATGCCAATGCGGTGATTGATATCAATGCCAACGGTCAAAACACTGCCGAAAGCAATACTGTTAATGTGACCCAAACTGGCAACACAGCCAGCCTTAAAGTTGGCGTTATTGGCAACGAAAACAGCATATCAGCTACCACCGCAGGCGGAGCCAGCAACAGTGTCACAGCCAATATCAACGGCAACAACAACACACAAAACATCAGCATGACTGGTGGCGGCAACAACTCGGCTACCGTGAATCAAGGTGCTGGTGGTGCAACCAATGGCAATTCAGTTGGAATCACAGCAGTTGGTGCCAGCAACACATTTGCCATCACACAGGATGGTGGAACACAGGGCAACAGCGTGACCATTGGTGGATATGCGGCAGGATCAGCCTTAACTGGCAGCAGTAACTCTGTAGCAGTTACACAGAATGGCAGCAATGACAATACCGCCGCGATAGGTATCACAGGTGGAAGCAACACAGTCAGTGTGTATCAAGGAGCAACTACTGGGGTGAACAATACGGCCAACCTTAAGATCAGTGGCAGCACCAATAGCATTACTGTGAATCAGAACAAACCTTAATAGAGGATTGAATGAAACCATGGACGGCGCTACTATTCGCACTCTTGCTGAGTATATCCGTGACTTGCGACGCCGCGATCGGCACCATAACCGAACAGGTCAATGCCCCGCCTTCGATACAACGGTCCAAGACGACGCTAACTGGGACCAAAGGAACCGGGGTGGAGATGGAGGATGCAGTCAAGACAGCTCAGGGCAAGGTAGGCATAACCTTTGCTGATGATACTCGGGTCCAAGTAAATGAAAACTCTCGACTGGTTATTGACGATTTTGTGTATGACCCCAAGAAGCCGGCGGCGGGCCGGCTGGCCCTTAACATGGCCTCGGGCACGGTGCGCTATGCCTCGGGCGCGATTGCTCATGCCAATCCTAACAAGGTTGCTATCAACACTCCTACTGCTACCATTGCTGTTCGCGGCACTGACTTTACTGCTACTGTGGATGAGCTGGGGGCCAGCACAGTGAT
>Ga0208498_1000214_pt1 | contig 24269 bp, 8 predicted proteins | sample CryBogCBE12Aug09_FD_185502 | JGI IMG/M metagenome (GOLD analysis project Ga0208498, IMG submission 185502) | Freshwater microbial communities from Crystal Bog, Wisconsin, USA - CBE12Aug09 (SPAdes) (version 2) | ecosystem: Environmental > Aquatic > Freshwater > Lake | place: Crystal Bog... | reverse complement strand
CTTTGTTCACGGAATCATTGCACTCGTTGCCGGTATTGTTCTTATTCTAACTGGTCTCGTTGCGTGGATGTACATCCAGCAGTCACGCATGGCGCAGGCCATCAATGCGCTCGCGGTGGCAGTGACCGCTCCTCCCGCGTCGTTCATGGTTCCTGAGTCTGAGCCAGAGCAGGAGCAGGAGCCCGAGCAGGAGTACCGGCCGGAGCAGGAGGTTGAGCACCAGCAGGAGCAGGAGCATGTCGACGATGATCGCGTGTCGGTGCACGAGGATGAGCACACTGGAGAGGAGGAGACGGGAGTGGTGGGCGAGGACATCTCGGACTTTTCCGGCAAGACGGTTGCCCAGCTCCGCGAACTGCTTACCGCGAAGGGGATACCTTACAGTAAGAGCGATAAAAAGCCAGTTTTGTTATCTCTCGTACAAGCAGCAGCTTAAACGATGAAACTGGTGAGTTTCGATATTGGATTACGAAATCTAGCGGTATGTGTTCTTGAAGGTACTTCCAGAACAGATATGCGAATTACGGCGTGGGATGTGATTGATGTCATTGGTGAAAAGAACGGGCATACACGAACATCCTGTTTCAAATGTTCAAAGCCGGCAATGTGGATTCAGAGCGGTGCGGGAACCCAGGCATGTTCTCGTCATCGTCCCAAGAGTTTGACAATGACCAAAGCGGCTCTGAACAAGAAAACGATTCTTGATCTGAAAGAGCTTGGAAAAACCTACGGACTTCCCGAAAGCTTGAAGACAAAGAAGGATTTGGTCCCTGCAATCTGGACAGAACTCAATAAGAGCGGATGGTCAAAATTCAAGGGAAATGCAAGGGCGCATGGAGGAGGAGTTCTTGATCTGGTAGGTGATATCATTGGATCTCTCAATCGTCGGGCAGACTGGTGGGAGGGAACAGACCTTGCGATTTTTGAGAACCAGTTGGATCGACGCATGTTTGCCGTCCAGGCGATGTTGCACATGTACTTTGCCTGTCGTGGATTCCGGACGAAGGGTGTGTCCGCCATCCATAAATTGGACAATGTCACAATGACGGGAGATGCAACGGGAACATACCGTGGACGCAAGAAGACAGGAATTGTTCACTGTGAAGCTCTGTGTCCTCCTGCCAACATGGACTTTTTCAAGTCGCATAAAAAGAAGGACGATTTGGCGGACAGTTTTCTCGCTGCCGTATGGGTTCTAGAGCATCCCGAGACCTTTATGCGAGACTCTTGATCAACTTTTTATCGTAAATCCAAAATTCAAATTTATATCCTGCAAGAATACAGCCATTACGTTTTGCGATATTTCTTTGATAGTTGTCTTTGTAATACATCGTGTGAGTTGATTTTACTTCAATAATCGTTTTAGGGTCGGTGTCCAGAATAATGTCGGGATAGTAGTAGTGTTCTTCTTCATTAAATGTATATTTTATGCCTTTCCTAGTTGTACATATTGACTCTTCTGGATAAATTTTAACTAACTCGTCTAATGCGTAGTTCTCATACCCCTGTATCAAACGAATGTCTCCACTCGGCATTCGATATTCTTTAAATTGATATTTCTGTTGATTTGTATGTATTCTTGATACATGTGCAATATGTTCAACACCATATTTCTTAAAATTATTCTTCTTATACGTTTCACGAACAACAGTGGATTGAGTGTAGTGATCAACACCATACTTGCTCAAAGATGTTTCATGTATTTTCTTCTTAACGTTTTCTTGGGTATGAACCTTACAGAACATCCCTTGACCCTGTTTAATCGCACTTGGATCCTTCTTATGTTTTTCACCACAGAAGCACGTGAATGCTATCCATCCGGGTCGTTTCCATACTGTTTCTTCTTCATTAAACACTGCTTTGTCTTTAGCAGCTGCTTCATGAATGGTCTCTAACATTTTCTTCCTTCTCTTGCGTTCCATAGAATGTTTATAGCAGAATAGACCCGTTCCTTTTACTCCTGTGACATCATTCACCTGTTTCGAATATAATTCTCCACAATAACATGTGAAATGAACCCTCGGTTGTTTGTTTGTTTCCTTTGTGAATGATATTGCCGAAGCTCCATCTATTTTAGACAGTTCTTCAACCTTTTTTGCTCTAACACCGTTCATACTACAAATAGGCACACTCCTTGTAATTCGCTGCGTTTTAACTTTAAGAAGATGCTACACAGTCTTCATAATGGACGTTCCCGGCGCGGATCTACTTATGAATAGTTCTGCCGGCATGTCAGCCCCTGATACAAAGTTTCCCGAGATGGAGGCCGTGAATCTTGATTTCACGGACCTGCCCTCATCGTCTGAACCCCCGCCCCCGCCCCGCCTTGTTCCGTCTGCCGAGGATGTTGGTACGACGAAGACGTGGGACGGTGTCGAGAACCTGAATGCTGAAGCTTACCTGAAACCTGTCAATGCCGGACCCAAGATGTCTGAGGATGCCATCATGAAGAAGAAGTACGAACTGCTCCGCAAGTTTGAGCGTCTCAACAAGCTTGGTGTCCCGATCCGCAAGCGCTTCACGATGGATTCGCCGCTGGATGAGATGGAGATGGAGCTGGAGTTCGTGCGCAAGGAGAAGGCGATGGATGCAACGATCAAGCAGTTTTCCGAGTGGTTTATTACGGGAATGTCGGCTCTCGAGTGGGGATCCAAGAATGTGAATATGGTGAAGATGTTCGGTCTCCAGCTCGATGGTCTGTCCCAGAGCGCCCAGATGAATGTGGGCGATCTGGAGGAGGATTTCGAGGAGATGTACGATCTGTACGGTGACAAGATGCGTATGCACCCCCTTGTCCGTATTCCGATGCGTACGTGCTTCATGGTGTATATGGTCCATCTCACGAACCAGATGGCAATGAAGTCTCCGGTCCCGAACATCCAGGAGATTCTGCGCCAGAACCCTGATATTGCCCGTCAGATGGCGGCAACGGCGATGCAGAGTCAGACTGAGCAGTTCCGCAAGCAGGCGTCTGCGCAGCAGTCTGTGAACGTACCCGTCTACCCCTCCGCGCCCGCTCCCCAGCCCCAGCAGGACTCGAATCCTCTTGCCGGTCTGATGTCGTTCCTGGGGGGCGTGAACTCTCCTCCCCCTCCGACGCAGCCTACACGCACAATCCCCATCAAGCCCGTTCGTGAAATGAAGTCGCCGTCGGGAATGGGGATTGGGGATATTCTGAACAAGATTCAGAAGGAGGAGAAGAAGATTACGTCTCCTCCCCCGCCTCCCCCTGGAAATATGGCGCCGCCTCCCTCTGCCCCGCCTCCGCCAATGACCTTTAATGCCGGTCCTCCCCCGCCCCAACCTGCCCGAAAGTCAGTCCTGAAACGTTCGGGAGGGTCGGAGCGCAAGTCTGCCAAGAATTCAGTTGTGATTAAGTTATAATAGATAACAGATGAGTGGTCCTGTTATGCGACCAGTTGGAGGATTTCACGACCGAACAACGCTCGGTGCTGTCTACCCCACCGAATCAATTCCCCGTGTTGTCAATGTCGACACTCGGTTCCGCGACAATGCTGGAATTACAAATGCTGGCTTCTGTACTATTCGGCTTCCACGAACGTACAAGAATATCACATCTATGCGCTTGTCCAGTATTGAACTCCCAAATACATGGTACGATTTCTCCGCCACTCTGGAAAATACATCTCTCACAGTAAGTGGTGTGCAGTGCACGATTTCGGACGGCAATTATACCTCCACAACTCTAGCATCTGCTATCACGTCATCCGTATCGGCTGCTGCTGGAATTGGTCTTGGAGTTACCTTCAACCCTGTGACTGGTACTTGCACAATCTCGGGAACTACGACCACCACTCCATTCTCACTGAATTTCACACCTGCAATAACAACCGGAACATGCTGCGTAACCCGTGAAGCGTCGATTCGTCCGTTTGATACAGGTCTAGGATCCTACCTGGGATTCACAAGCAATGCGTACTCCAATGCATCTTCGTACACATCCGAATCCATTACCAATATCTGGGGAAACACGTATGTTCTCCTCAATTTGGAGAGGTATGAAGCCATTGACCATGTCTCCTTTAACGGAACGGCTGCTCCCTCTTTTGCCAAGATTGTAGTTTCCGCTGGTAAAAATAACATCATCTATGCCGACGGAGGAAACACTATTACCAACAAGGTCGTGTTCGCAGAACCCGAGAATATTTCGGTCATCAAACTGAAACTCACGGACTGTTACGGTCGTCCACTGACTCTCTACGGCAACTTTTCATTCACCCTAGAAATGCAGGAAGTCGTGAGTTCCAAACTGTATTCTGCTTACAAAGACAATCTGGCAAAGTAGGACTTTAAGAATAGTTGTGTGTAAAAGTAAATGAGTACAGGTGTAACAGGTCCCAGCGGTCCTTTTCCTCCTCCTCCTTACCCGATGATGACGATGATGACGGGCGTCACAGGGGTGGCTCCCTCACCTTACCTCCTGACGCTCGATCAGTTGATGAGTACTCAGACGGCCGCGACGCAGCAGGAGGGAAATGACCGGACCGAACTTCAGGCGATTGTGACGCCCAATATGGGTCAGTTGAATCCTCTGTTCATTCAGTGGGCGACTGCTGGGTTTCCCGAGAATTATACGCTGCTGTCGTTCACCATCAATCCTCCGTCTCCCTGCTCGGACGGAACGACTCGTAACGTCTACGACTACATTTCGTATTTGATTGGAACGGATATGAGCGAGGCAGTCACTAAATTTGATGGGTTCTTTCAGGGAATGACGATCGCGTACAATATTACGGGATCGGCATTTACGCTTGTAGTCTCTAAATCCGCTTAAATAATGTTTACGGAGATATCTTGGCAAACGGGTGTGTAGATGGTAGATTGGCCGCCAATCCCCATTTCCACGCTAGATATCCTTCAGTTTGTTGACGCTGAGCAGTCGTAAGAGCTGCATTAAAGTGAATCAGTTCGGCAATTTGGACTCCTGTTCCTGCCGAACCAGTATTCCCGTTTATGTAAAGAGGTAATGCCTGATTCGTGACCGATCCACCAGCTCCAGCATACAGGGTTGTTGAACGTACGGTTCCGTTTATCGTGTAATTGATGGCTGCGGTTCCGGTGCTGCCGTATCCAATACAGAACATAAACCAAGTATTTTTTGGAGCCACTGAACCAGCCACCGAGTCGTTGACGGCTACGACGACCGAGTTTGTCGAATACGTATTCAGGAGCATTAGATTTCCATTGCCAGTATAGATGTAGTCGCCATACTTGACTCCTGGATTAATTGTGTCAATAATGATGTCGCCAGTCGCCACATATGCCACAAAAATTTGAGTAAACGACGATGCCCAAGAAAAATTAGGTGTGGTCATTACACCCGTTCCAAAATTCATCACCTTATTATTATTGCCGCTCAGTGTTGCTCGTGTAATTGTTCCCGAATACGGGGTTACAGTATTTCCGCTACCCGATTTGTCTAGCCATACAGTCACGCTTGAACCGTTCAGTGTTATCGTTGAATCATCCGCTCCGTCCAACCACATGATCATTCCCGAAATAGATTTCGGGGAGAACATTGGGGAGTAAGAGGGCAAATATTTACCCGGATGACCACTCGCTAAATTTGACATTAATCCCCATTTCCAGGCTAAGTATCCTTCCACTTGTTGGCGCTGAGAGGTTGTAAGGACCGTATTGAACACAATGACTTCGTAGACATTTGCAACAGATCCAGTTCCAGACTGGGATACGTACGCACTCCCGTTCCATTCCCCGCCAATGGAAAATCCTTGAGCCGTACTTGAACGAGCAGACGTCGACAGAGTACTTTTCGCAACCCCGTTAAACCAAGAACTCAATGCTCCTGCACTCGTTGCGGTGTACGTGGATAAAACAAGACCCAGTGAATTTCCCGACGAGGCAGGGGTTCCGTCGGAAATATACGTAGATGTATAGAACCGCAATGAAGGTCCACTTGCGTCCACATAGAGTCCAAATCCATCCGTTGACCCATAACTTGCAGACGTATTTGGTCGGCCAGTGACGGTAGGCTGATTTCCCACTGCTGTCTGTGAAAGAAGAACAGAAAACATTGTGAACTGAGTTAGATCAACGGCCTTGTTCACGTACAAGTAACTTGTATTGAGTTTGATAGAAGGTCCTGGACCGTATACCGTATACGTGGTTGTTCCCGTTCCTGCAATCATACTGTATCCCTGCCCCGACTTATCCGCCCAAGCAGTTACTGTAGATGTTCCAGTCACAGTTGTAGCATCTGCCCCATCCAACCATAACTGGCATCCAGCGATATCCACTGGCTGGAAGGGTCGTGCGTAGACGGGTCGAGGAATGACTGACGCTGCTCCCGAGTACGACAAAGCAATCCCCCATTTTTGTGAGAGGTAGGTTTCAACGGTTTGGCGCTGAGCAGTGTTCAATAATCCGTCAAAAATCATCATTTCTCCGAGTGTGAATATTGCACTTCCCGAACCTCCAAGTGTCATTGTCGTGGTTGTAACTCCACTGCTGAACGAGTTGCCGTTATTCACAGCCAACGTCTGCGAGGTTCCGTCAATGTAAATGCCCGACGTAATCGCCACAATACTGGACGTACTGAAATACGACGTAGGAGTGTTGGTTATAAGACGATTTGTACCGGGAGTATTCAGTTCTAAATCTCCGTTTGTGTAACTGTAACATTGAAGATCTGTTCCTGATGTAGCTCCATTGATGTACACGTAGTATCCTCCCGAAGCACCAATATTCACCACAACAAATACAGTGCGACTTGTGGTTGCAAATGTAAGACTTGGCATGGCCATAACAGCACCTGGCTGTATAATCCACGCTTGAACACCGTTCAGAGTTGCAGCTGCCGATGTTACAGTATTACCCGTTGGCGCAGACATACGCCCCCCAGCCTTTCCTTTATTCGCTGCACCACCAGCAGTTACGCCCCCCAACGTATACGATGTCGTATCCGCACAATCTACCCATAAAACTAAGTTTCCAGTGTTTAATGGGGACGAATAATACGGATGTGTCGCAGGGAGATTATTCTGAAGCCCCCATTTGGAGGCAAGGTATCCTTCAATCTGCTGGATTTGGGTGGTTGTGAGAACTTGATTAAAAATAACGACTTCAGCAAGATCGCCACACCAACCACAGTGTACTCCGACACGATCATAACAAAGTCCTTGATAGCGTGTAGTTCCTGTAATACCCGCAGCACTCACGAATGAGACACTTCCGTTTGCTGGGAACAATAGAGACGAAAAAGCTACATTGACCGCTGCTGATGATCCTCCTCCGTACTGGGACACAGGGGATGCATTATAAATTCCCGACTGAGCGTAGGTTCCACTAATAAATTTAGAGGTCACGACGTCTCCGCACCAATCATAATATGTATCGTGTCCGAGCATGAAATAGTATGGGGCTGCAGACCCTGCACCCGAATTTGATACCCTACCCACCCAGAAAAAGTTTTTAACTCCGTCAAGTGTTGTTCCCTGTTCCAGTCCAGCACCTGGCGAAAAATTGACGGTGTTCAGACCGTTGATAGCCGTTCCAGTGGTAGGGTATGCTTGGGCGTATCCCGATGGAGCAGCTGCTAGAGTATTCATATTATACCCGTTTCCCGACTTGTCTCTCCACGCAGTCACATTTGTTCCTGAGTATGTTAGACTCGTTGTATCGGCCGCATCCAACCACAATTGACACCCTGCAATATTCTGGGGACTGAATCCCCACTGATTTTTTGAGAGTGTAGCCGTTGACATCTTGTTTTTACTGCCGACTTCCTTTTTCTGATTAGAACAGGACGTAGGCGGCTGATCCACCTGCTCCCGTGACGGCGATGGTCACAGACGTTCCGCCGGGAATAGAGATCGGGGACGTGATATTGTTGTTATTGTAGACGGTCACCGAGAGGTAGGTGGACGTGGAATTGCGGAAGACCCAGAAGGCTCCCGTATCGGTTGGGGCAGATGCTGGAAGAGTCAGTGAATTGAAGCCTGTATTGGTCATGTAGTAGTATTTTCCGTATGTTCCTGTTGTGACTGTGAGCGAGGTTCCTGAAATGTTGGAGAGCGGGAGAGGAGAGTACGGGGAATAGGTGAACTCGTTGGTGGAGGTGTTGTAAGACACGGGGTTAGCGTTGGCGATAGAGCGAACCGGAGCCACAAAGAAGCCAGTGGTTGCAGGGTTGATAGCGGCGCCAGTAGAGTTCAGGATAATGGAGTTAGAAGCCTGCGATGTCTGACCAGCGTACTGTCCAATCGCAATTGAATAATCACCCTGGCTTGTGACTCCTGCCTGGTACCCTATTGCAACTGCTGCGTTTCCCTGTGTGTTAGACCCTGCATAATATCCAATTGCTACCGCCGATCCACCAGTATTTCCTTGGTTTAGATACCCAGCAGCTGTTCCTATTGCTACCGAGTATATCTTCTGGTTAGAATACCCTGCAGCATCGCCGATCGCAACTGCCTGTTGTCCTTGGTTACTGACTGCCGCATTGTACCCGATCGCAATTGCCGTCTGTTTTTGGAAGTAGTTTCCTGCCAGATACCCGATGGCTACGCCCGTATACCCTGAATTGCTCCCCTGTGTGAACTGACCTGCTCCATTTCCGATCGCGACTCCGTTAGTTCCTTGGTTGCTGTTTCCTGCACTTATTCCGATCGCTACTGAAAAAGCACCTTGTGATATGCCTGCTGCCGCGGTTCCAATTGCGACTCCACCATTTGACTGGTTTGCGTAACCCGCCTGGTATCCCATCGCAACTCCACCATTTGACTGGTTAGAGTTTCCTGCTTGGTACCCAATTGCCACTCCATACTGTCCTTGAGTATTTGATCCTGCTTGGTATCCTACTGCTACCGCATACCCTGCTCCACCGTTTCCACTTCCCTGATTTGAGTAACCTGCTCCAGTTCCGATCGCGATGCTGTTAGAGACCTGACCGGTGGCTGCAGCACTGAGTCCGATCGCGACCGCACTGTTTCCTTGATTTGAGTATCCTGAATAATATCCGATCGCAACAGAGTTCGAAGTCTGCGAATATGATCCCGTATTGTAACCGACCGCAACCGCGTTGCTTCCTTGATTTGAGTATCCTGCACCTGCACCGACACCAACAGCATATGCCTGCTGAGTAATGGATCCTGCACCACTTCCAACGGCGACTGCCTGCGTTTGCTGGGAATTGGATCCTGCGATGTTTCCGATCGCGACCGCATTCGACCCCTGAAGATTACTTCCTGCAGTAAATCCGATGGCGACAGAGTAGGCTCCTTGACTGATATTCGCCGCTGCATTTCCGATCGCAACCGTACTGGCTCCTTGGTTATATTGGGCTGCTCCGTTTCCGATCGCGACCGCATTCGTTCCTTGCAGATTGCTTCCTGCAACAAGACCGATAGCGACACAGTAGAGTCCTTGACTGAGACTTCCTGCTGCATTTCCAATCGCAACAGAATTCGTCTGTTGATTGCTGTATCCTGCATACCGTCCGATCGCTACCGAGTTTGATACTTGACCGATGCTTCCCGCAGCGTTTCCGATCGCAACTGTATCACCCCCCTGTCCTACACCTGCATTAGACCCTAGAGCAATGTTGTAGGCCGTTCCCATAAGATTCCACGACTGTCCGCCCGTCTGGGAATTGAACACGCCGCCAGATGGAATGTTGACAAATCCAGGTCCCCATTTGAGGGTGGCAGTAGCCTGAGATACCTCATCGTTTGTCGCACAAATGAATATCCAGTTGGAACCTATCGGATTTCCCATACCAGATCCAAATGTAACGACTTGGACGGAACCATTTGCGGCTTGAAACCCAGACGGAATTGAATTGGGAACCCAGTACGCCGCAGACCAGGCATTCATCGTAATACTCCACGATCCACCAGCATCCGATCCAATATCAAGATATCCAGCCGATGCCATCGCGTTGTTCACGGGAATGGCAATGATACGGGTAGTTCCTGAAACAACTTGTGTTGTCGCATTCCATGTAATCGTTCCGCCGCCCGAAATGACCCAGTTCGCATTCATGGTGTTGGAATCGGCGGCTCCGAGAGTTCCGAGCGTCAGAGAACTGTATTTCACGGCACCCGTTCCCGAGTTGTACGACAGGACAGTTCCCGCATACGCGTTGGATCCTGGTGTCGTCAGGAACACGTTGGAGGCGACCGTAAGATTGGATCCAAGCGTTGATGCCCCGTTCACGTTGAATGTTCCCGACACATCCAGCGTATATCCAGGAGATACGGTTCCCACACCCAAGCGGCCGTTGGTCGTGTCCATGCGAACAGAGGTTGTAGCACTGGAAATGTTGTTGTTCTTGATACTCAGACCGTAGTTTCCTCCTTCGTACAAACTGAATAAACTTTGGACAACCGTTCCTCCTCCCCCTCCGCGAGTTGCGAAGGAGATGAGCGCGTAATTCGTTACACTGGACGTTCCCGTTCCGAATCCCGCCTCTATGAAGAGCCCTGCCGTTACACCAGTCGCGTTGTTCTGGGCGATGCGCATACCGTTCAATCCCACGGTGTTGGTTTGGACATCAAGTGTGTAGGAAGGTGCGCCTCCGACTCCCAATAACCGATTTGCGAGATCGGCTTGGAGAGTAGGAAGAGAACTTACGGTAGAATAGAGGACGAACGAATTGTTTGATGACCATGAACCAGTATAGTATCCTGGATTGCTTCCGAGGAAAATAGAGTTCGTAATATTTGCTGAAGTTGTTCCAGCACTTACACCAATCGCAATCACTCCACTCCCAAATATCCCACCTGCATTGACATTTGTTCCGATTCCAATACAGTTATACCCGTTGTTCTGTGCGTTACTACCAATTGATATACCCGATGTCAAGTTTCCAGCCCCTGCAGTTGTTCCAATTGCAATACCGTCAGTTCCGCCGCATGTTGTGGACGACCCAATAAGTACAGACCTTGCAGCTCCAGAATTATACCCTGTTTGAGTTCCGATACAGATATTGCTTCCTGTTCCACTGAGAAGGTATGAACCCGCGTTTGACCCAATACATATGTTATTTGGACCGCCGCCGTTACGTCCAGCCGTGTTTCCGATAGCGACTAGATTTGATGCTGACGAACTATTGGATTGGCCTGCTTGGTATCCCATCGCATCCACATAGGATGCCGCATTTGCGTATGCTGCTGAATTGCCGATCCCATTTACAAATGATCCGCCAGACAAGTAACCTGCGCTCGTACCAATAAGATTATTGGACGAACCACTTGACGAATTTCCAGCATTATTTCCAATTAAGTTATTGGCTGATCCTGATGAATATCCTCCAGTACCATTTCCTAGACCGATTGTTCCTGTTCCGGTGTAGGACACACCAGCATACTGTCCGAAGAATATATTCAATGTTCCCGCAGGAAGGTTCGCGGTATTAAATCTTGTTCCAATGAATATCACTTGATTTGTTGAATCAAAATTCGTTAAGAGACCGTTCAGGTTTGACACGTTGCTGATCGTTCCAACGGATAGCGTTGAAGCAATGTTCACGTTGGACGAGAACGTGGCGGTTCCTCCGTGCGTTGATGCATTTGTGACCGTCAATGAACTTGCGGTGGTCGTTCCTGAACCACTGGCGAAGGTGAGGGCAGCGCTTCCTGCTACAATGCCTGAGTTATTGTAGAGGATTTGGGTGGTGGATCCAATATTCAATGGAGGTGTTCCAACGTAGGGGAGAACACGACGGGACGCCACGCCAGTCCCTTGACTACCAAAAATCGATGTACCCCGTCCTGTCCAGGTAATTCCATCAGGACTGGTGGCAATTGTATTTGTACCTTGACCCACCGCGACCCATAAGGACCCGTTCCAAATCGCACTAAACCCGACACTACTAAAAATCGATATACCACGTCCGGTCCAGGTAATTCCGTCAGGACTGGTGGCAATCGTATTTGTACCTTGACCCACCGCGACCCATAGGGACCCGTTCCAAGCCACCCCATACCCGAGAGTACTAAAAATCGATGTACCACGTCCGGTCCAGGTAATTCCGTCGGGACTGGTAGCAATCGAATTCGTACCATATCCAACCGCTACCCATAAGGACCCGTTCCAAGCCACCGCCTCCCCGTAAAAACTAAAAATCGATGTACCCTGTCCGGTCCAGGTAATTCCGTCAGGACTGGTGGCAATACTATTTGTACCATTTCCAACCGCGACCCATAAGGACCCGTTCCAAGCCACGCTCTGTCCTTGAGTACTAAAAATCGATAGACCCCGTCCTGTCCAGGTAATTCCATCAGGACTGGTGGCAATTGTATTTGTACCTTGACCCACCGCGACCCATAACGATCCGTTCCAAGCTACACCCCACCCACGATTAGTAAAAATCGATCCGCTCAGTCCTGTCCAGTTAATTCCGTCAGGACTGGTGGCGATCGAATATGCACCAGCTCCAACCGCGACCCATAAGGACCCGTTCCAAGCCACACCCTGCCCGTTAGTAAAAATCGATGTTCCACGTCCTGTCCAGGTAATTCCGTCATAACTGTAGGCTAACCCATTTGTACCATTTCCAACCGCGACCATAAAGTTCTCGGATACAAGTGGGTAAGCTGGTCCTGTGGGTCCTGTCGGCCCCAATAATCCAGATGCACCCGTTGGTCCTGTTGGTCCAGATAATCCAGACGCACCTGTTGGTCCAGTGGGTCCGCTCAATCCAGATGCACCTGTGGGTCCCGTAGGTCCAGACAATCCACTTGCTCCTGTGGGTCCTGTCGGTCCGCTGAGACCCGAAGCACCCGTAGGCCCTGTCGGTCCACTTAATCCAGACGCACCTGTTGGTCCCGTTGGTCCCGTCGGTCCCGACAGCCCACTTGCTCCTGTGGGTCCCGTCGGTCCCGACAGCCCACTTGCTCCTGTCGGTCCTGTTGGTCCAGACAATCCAGACGCTCCAGTCGGTCCTGTAGGTCCACTTAATCCAGACGCTCCAGTCGGTCCTGTTGGTCCAGACAATCCGCTGGCTCCGGTAGGTCCTGTTGCACCAGTATATCCCGTCGGTCCCGTGGGTCCAGTGGCTCCAGTGTATCCTGTCGCGCCTGTCGGTCCTGTTGCACCTGTGTACCCTGTCGGTCCCGTTGGTCCAGTACTTCCAGTGTACCCTGTAGCACCTGTTGGTCCGGCAATACCCGACGGACCCGTAGGACCGGTTGCAGTGAGAAGACTACTGTAGGTCACCGACCCAGTAGACGCATTGAAGGACAGAACGCTGCCCGTATAGACCGTTGATGAAATGCCGGTCATCACCACATTCGACGCAAGCGTTGCTGTACCTGTATTTGAGAGTGTTCCTCCAATCGTGACGTTGGATGAGAATGCAGATGTATTTGAGAATGATGCGGGGCCGTTCACCAACAGCGAAGTTCCGTAGGCTGCGGTTCCTACCAACGTATACACATTGAATGCCTGGAAGCAGATGTAGAGACCGTCATTTCCGAAAGTATTGTTTGTGGTGATGGTAATACTGTCCGTACAGGCAGCAGCTGGGCTTGAATACGCAGGTGTCGGACTGGTTGGAATAGGTGTAGTTGTTGATAAGTATACGACGAATCCAAGCGCCGCTGTCCGAGCAACGCGGATATATATTCCACTACCAAGTGTGGTATTCGTGTATAAGACGGCAGATCCGTTATCGATCGTAAGTGATGAATTCTTGGCATTGTCTGTAATCGTCATCTTGATCGTGTAGGTTAAGCCACCGCATCCTAGACTGAATGATACGAAATCATTCGTATAGTTTCCGCCGCCAAAGATCGATAATTCAACTTCAAAGACTGCATTGACCGTTCCTCCGTTTGTGTACGTTGCGTATCCATTGCCTCCGATAAACCCGTACCCATTGAGTCCATACGACAGTGTTCCGCTCCAGGCACCTCCAATTGTATTTGTCACTATGAATTGCGTGAGTGTTCCACTTCCGTTTGCGGTGCTTTCTGCAAATACGAGAGGGCCCTTTGAATACGGCGGTCCAGATGCGAGAGTAACAGGGTTAAGAGTGAGTGTACCGCTCGTGTAATTGTAGACGAAGTTTGATACGGCCGAGGGTGCACCCGACTGGTTGAAAATAACCTGCTGGTCGCTTCCCGCGACCGGACCCGTTGCTCCCCGAACTCCTGAGGGTCCTGTTGGTCCAGACAGACCACTTGCTCCGGTAGGCCCCGTTGGTCCAGACAATCCGGAAGCACCCGTTGGTCCTGTGGGTCCAGACAGACCACTTGCTCCTGTAGGTCCCGTAGGTCCACTGAGTCCACTTGCTCCTGTGGGCCCTGTAGGTCCCGACAGACCACTTGCTCCCGTAGGACCCGTAGGACCGCTGAGTCCCGAAGCGCCGGTAGGTCCTGTAGGTCCAGATAATCCAGAGGCACCTGTAGGTCCCGTAGGACCGCTGAGTCCCGAAGCGCCGGTAGGTCCTGTAGGTCCCGACAGACCACTTGCTCCCGTAGGTCCCGTAGGACCGCTGAGTCCAGAAGCACCGGTCGGTCCTGTTGGTCCAGACAGTCCACTTGCTCCCGTAGGACCCGTAGGACCGCTGAGTCCCGAAGCGCCGGTAGGTCCTGTGGGTCCAGACAGCCCACTTGCTCCCGTAGGACCCGTAGGACCGCTGAGTCCCGAAGCACCCGTTGGACCCGTTGGCCCAGATAACCCACTTGCTCCGGTAGGTCCCGTTGGTCCAGATAACCCACTTGCTCCGGTAGGTCCTGTTGGTCCAGACAGTCCACTTGCTCCCGTAGGACCCGTAGGACCGCTGAGTCCCGAAGCGCCGGTAGGTCCTGTGGGTCCAGACAATCCGGAAGCACCCGTTGGTCCTGTAGGTCCACTCAGTCCAGACGCACCAGTCGGTCCTGTTGCACCCGTGGGTCCGAGCTGGGTATACATCACCTGCTGGACCGTTAAGATGATAGACGGAGTTGCTGGACGGGTCGGTCCTGTTTGTGCGCCCACATATTGCACGGTCACACCACTTCTATCTGCCGAGTTGATGAGTTCGAAATAATCGCCTGAATTGAACTGGTACATAAAGTTCCAGGCTGCGAGGGAGTAGGCGTTGTTTGGTAAGTTGAGTTCTGTAGTTGTTCGTGGTTGATCAATACCGTTGACACGAAGCCAAACAGATATAGTTGCTGCTCCCGTTCCAGCATAGTACTGGGCAGAGAACTCGATGTTGTAGACCCCCGCATTTGAAATTATGATTTGGGAGGTCGGACTTCCAATGGATATACCTGTTCCCCCTTCCGTGGTATCGTAGGTAAAGGGATACGCGACGTTCGAGTTTGTCAGTGTAAGTGTTGTATTTGTCGAGAACGATCCCCAGTATCCACGCGCACCTCCTACTCCGGTTTGACCAATTGGACCCGTAGGACCTAGAGGACCTGTAGGACCCGTGAATCCCTGTCCGTACGCGACGAGAGCTGCAGTGTACCATGTTCCAGAACCGCCAGAATTTCCGTATTGGAGTGTACCGTTGGCCGACGAATCCGTGAACGCAGTGAAATCAAAGTAGTCGGTGGTTCCGTTCATGTACGATAATTTTGCAACAAACTGGGTTGTTCCAGAGGACATGTTGAGACCTTGTTGAGCGATGGCTATGGTGCTTCCATTCTTACGGATCTGGATGTTTTCTTGTACGGTAGCATTTGAGGATGTTGTCCACCATGCACCGTATTTGATATCGTAGTACCCCGCAACTGTCGGTATCAGTCGCTTAGACGTTCCATTCCACCAATTCTGCGGATCAAAATCAGTTGTGAATGTGACAATCGTATCTAATCCATGGGTAACAACTTGATTGGATGCAAGAAGCCCCTGGGAGACATACGTACTCGGCGACAGAGCCGCCGATGGACCTGTCGGACCTGTAACACCCTGAACGTTGGCAAGTTCAACCGCGCTAATGGTGGGGCCTCCAATCTCGCCAAACTGGGTACTTCCAGTGACGTAGGTGACTCCTAGTGCGTATGTGTATGTTCCTGCCACAGGAGTATCAATGACTTGGAGTGAGTACGGATCATTCTCGTTCGCCGCCGACGACTCGAAATTCACAGCATTTCCAATTGGAGTCGATCCTCTGAAGAGACGAATTGTTCCCCATCCACCATTCACCAGTGGATTCGCATCTCCGCACGCAATAATCTGAACTGGATTTCCTTTAGTGGTGATGGTCGTGCTGACAATCGTGAAGGCATTCACCGTTGAACCACCTGATGTTCCCGTTGACCCTGTCACCTGAGTTGATCCCGCTACGTTCTGTGAGTAGTTCAGAGTCGCAAGGGTAGGAGCAGGACCCGTTGCGCCCTGTAATCCAGTAGGACCCGTAGGGCCCGACGAACCAGACGGTCCAGTGGGTCCAGTGGGTCCAGACAATCCACTAGCTCCGGTAGGTCCCGTTGTCCCCTGTAATCCCGAAGGTCCTGTCGGTCCCGTTGGCCCAGACAATCCAGACGCACCGGTAGGTCCCGTTGTTCCTTGTAATCCCGAAGGTCCTGTAGGCCCTGTGGGTCCGCTCAGTCCAGACACACCGGTAGGTCCCGTCGTTCCCTGTAATCCCGAAGGACCCGTAGGTCCCGTAGGTCCAGACAGCCCACTTGCTCCAGTAGGACCCGTTGGTCCGCTTAATCCCGACGCTCCAGTAGGACCCGTTGGTCCGCTTAATCCAGATGCACCTGTAGGTCCCGTTGGTCCAGACAATCCAGACGCACCCGTTGGTCCGGTCGGTCCAGACAACCCACTTGCTCCCGTTGGTCCCGTAGGACCACTTAGTCCTGAAGCACCGGTAGGTCCTGTTGGTCCACTTAGACCTGAAGCACCGGTAGGTCCTGCAACTCCCGATGGCCCAGTGGGTCCTGTCGCAGTCAGAAGAGTGCTGTAGGTGACTGCACCCGTACTACTGTTAAACGAGAGAACGCTACCAGTATACGCGTTGGACAAGAGACCTGAGATGGTCACTCCGCCCCCGGAAGGTGAGATGAGAATATTGGAGGTCGAGGAAATGATTAAGTTACTTGATGTACTGTTAATGCTGCCTGTGGGAACCAGGGTCACACTTCCATTGGTTGGTGCACCCGTTCCCGGTGGGATAGCACTGGGAGAGTACGGATTCGTTGATGAAAGATTCGCCTGCATTCCCCATTTCCACGCGAGGTATCCTTCAATTCGCTGTCGGTCGGTTGTACTGAGTGCGGTACTGTAAATGATAAGTTCATAAATTGTTCCTCCAAGCCAATTAATACCCGAATTTGTGCTACCCAAACGATACCAGTAACTGGCATTGTCAACTGCGATTGTGTCTGACACACTAAATGACAATCCTCCATTATAGAAACCGTTGACACTTGCAGACGTAATACGCACGAAATCAATCATGGATGGAGCTGTAGCAGGTGGATTGGTAAATACTAATTCTGGATTAGTACTTGTACCGCTGTAGGGATAAATCGAAAACGCTCCACCGCCATACCCAGAACCAAGAATCAAGGTTCCAGAATACCCTCCAGTATCGAGAATGTATGCACCTGTATTTGTTTGAGTCAGTACCATAAACACTGTGGATGTATGTTGATACGGTAATGTTAACCCAAATGCTTGGTTTGTTCCATTCAGTATAACACCTCCTCCACTCGCATACGTCGGAGAATTAATTCCCGTAGCATTTGTTGAAGTCCCTTTATTCACCCACGTAGATACGGCTGCTCCTGTTGACGGAGTCGTTCCGTTTCCGTTCACATCTTTACCATCAAACCATGCGAGGAGTCCTGTTCCTACGTTGGATGGTGTGTACGGAGTTCCACCGGCCACGGCAATGCTGAACCCTGCAGTATTGATATTGCTTATAGACTGAACATTCATATTCACGAGTCCTGAGAATTTAGTGATCGATGTAGATGGATCATACAGAATCGAAGATCCTCCTGGAGCCCCGCTATTATTGAAGATGATCTGTTGATTTGACCCCGCTACAGGGCCTGTGGCACCTGCTACACCCGATGGTCCTGTTGGTCCACTGAGACCCGAAGCACCAGTAGGCCCTGTAGGTCCTGTTGGTCCAGATAATCCACTTGCTCCGGTAGGACCCGTAGGACCACTGAGTCCCGAAGCACCGGTAGGTCCTGTAGGACCACTGAGTCCTGACGCACCAGTAGGTCCTGTTGGTCCGCTTAATCCTGAAGCACCTGTAGGCCCCGTAGGTCCAGACAATCCAGAGGCACCTGTAGGTCCCGTTGGTCCGGACGCACCAGATGTAGCCGCTAGACTTGTATGCAGATGCGATGGGTTCGCAGATCCTGCCCAAAAGATTGTGAACGTATGGTTATGATTCTTATCGTTATTGTCGCTATACACATTGACACCAATCAAATTTCCAGCGGAGATTGACAGGGTGGGAACGTATACAGAGGATACGTACTCTGTAGTAATATTGGTGTTTGTAACGTTCTGTGTTGAGGATGTAGCAACATTGGACACGAGGGACCCGCTTGATGTGAGAACATTGACAGTGAAATAGAAGTCAACATCGGTAGGCAGGGTTGTTCCACTATCTGCATTTGCCCAAAGATTCAGATCCCAAATACCTGCCGGAACAATGGCTGGAACAAGCGACGAAACGGTGACGAACGACTGAATCAAGACATTGCTCGTATTTTTAGGAATCGTTGCAGTGTAAGAGACGGATGTTGTGTACATCGTCTGATCCATATCGTAAAACGTTGTTCCGCCAAGTACCTGAGTTACTGAATCAAGATAGAGAACAAGACCTCCCGATGTTCCCTGCGGACCCTGAATACCTGTAGAACCGGTAGGACCGGCCAATCCAGACGCACCAGTAGGTCCCGTAGGTCCAGACAGCCCACTTGCTCCGGTAGGACCCGTTGGTCCACTGAGTCCCGAAGCACCCGTAGGTCCTGTTGGTCCAGATAATCCACTTGCTCCGGTAGGTCCCGTAGGACCGCTGAGTCCTGACGCGCCAGTAGGTCCTGTTGGCCCAGACAGTCCACTTGCACCGGTAGGTCCTGTTGGCCCAGACAGTCCACTTGCACCGGTTGGTCCTGTAGGTCCTGACAGTCCGCTTGCACCGGTAGGTCCCGTGGGTCCACTGAGTCCAGAAGCGCCGGTAGGTCCTGTAGGTCCACTTAATCCTGACGCACCTGTCGGCCCTGTAGGTCCAGACAGTCCACTAGCTCCTGTGGGTCCCGTAGGTCCAGACAGACCACTTGCACCTGTCGGCCCCGTTGGTCCAGACAATCCAGACGCACCTGTAGGTCCTGTCGGTCCGCTTAGACCTGAAGCACCCGTAGGTCCTGTTGGCCCACTTAATCCGCTAGCACCTGTCGGCCCTGTTGGTCCAGACAATCCAGACGCACCTGTAGGTCCTGTTGGTCCAGATAACCCAGATGCGCCAGTAGGTCCCGTTGGTCCGCTTAGACCTGAAGCACCTGTAGGCCCTGTCGGTCCACTCAGTCCGCTTGCTCCAGTAGGACCTGTTGGTCCAGATAATCCAGAGGCACCTGTAGGTCCTGTAGGTCCACTTAATCCCGAAGCACCTGTGGGTCCCGTAGGTCCAGACAGTCCACTTGCACCCGTAGGACCTGCAATACCTGACGGTCCTGTCGGTCCTGTTGCGGTCAAGAGTGTACTGTAGGTGACGGCCCCCGTTCCGCTATTGTAGGACAGAACGCTGCCTGTATAGATGTTAGATGAGAGACCTGAGATGGTGACTCCACCTGTCGAGGGAGCAAGAACGATATTTGAGTTTGCGGAAATCTGCAGGTTACTTCCCGTATTCACTGAAATTGAACCGAATTGCGTGGCTAAATAGGTAGGTTGCGGGATAATAAGAATAAACACTCCAGATCCTCCAGACACTCCGTTAAACCCACCACCTCCACCCCCACCTGTTCCATTTGTACCAGTCGTTGCAGTTGTACCTACAGCATTACCACCTGCGCCACCACCTGAGGATGCAGTTCCTGGAGTTCCGCTCTGTGAAGATCCACCACCACCACCACCTACAGCAGTTCCTAAATAAGTCAATCCTGATCCACCTGCTCCACCTGTAGATGCACTTGCGGCTCCTCCTATACCTGCAATACCTCCACCACCTCCACCTGCAACACCACCACCTGCAGGATACGCTTCTCCAAGCCCACCATTATATCCTTGCGATCCAATACCGCCAGGTTCGGTGATTGAGCCGCCACCATTATTGTCTAGACCTCCGCCTCCTCCACAACCTCCAGCGGATCCACCGGGGGTTGTTCCCCCGTTTACCTGTGGACCTCCACCGCCGCCGCCAGACGCATTCACTAGAACCGAACCACCGGAGGCTGAAAATATCGTATTTGTTCCGTTTGAACCAGTTGATCCACCAGATCCTCCGCTTCCAATAACTATATTGTATGTCTGTCCGGATGTGAGTGTCAGAGTACTTCCGTAATATTGGGAAGAAAGCGTGAGACCAGATAGATTGGGATCGTTTGTTTGCAGACCACCCGCGCCTCCACCTCCAGCACCTCCAGATCCACCACCACCACCACCGGCAATTGCGAAATACTGAACGCCAGTCATATTTCCAACAATATTTATGGCTGCCGAAGCTGTGAATTTGTAGTACGTATTTGTTCCATATGTTCCCGATGCAGTGATTGAACCACTTACCAGATTAAACGTACTGCTTGTGAGTACATTTGATGAGAATCCTTCGATTCCTACATTCGATATATTACATACGTTCATGTTCAGGTTCCCCGTCATTGACGTTCCATTCGTCACTAAAAGCGAACTTATCGTTGTAATTCCCGAGGAAGCACTGAACGTCATCGCCGAACTGCCGGCAGCAGCACCGGAATTATTAAACAGGATTTGGGTGTTGCTTCCTCCAATTGGACCCGTAGCTCCCTGGATTCCAGACGGACCAGTGGGTCCAGTACTTCCAGTATATCCCGTAGCTCCCGTAGGTCCCGTACTTCCAGTATATCCTGTAGCACCCGTAGGTCCAGTACTTCCAGTGTATCCAGTTGCACCTGTAGGACCTGTCGCACCAGTATATCCCGTAGCTCCTGTAGGTCCAGTACTTCCAGTATATCCCGTAGCACCTGTGGGTCCAGTACTTCCAGTATATCCTGTAGCACCCGTAGGACCTGTTGCACCAGTATATCCCGTAGCTCCCGTAGGTCCCGTACTTCCAGTATATCCTGTAGCACCCGTAGGACCTGTTGCACCAGTATATCCCGTAGCTCCTGTCGGTCCAGTACTTCCAGTGTATCCCGTAGCACCTGTAGGTCCAGTACTTCCAGTACTTCCAGTATATCCAGTCGCACCCGTAGGACCCGTAGCACCGGTAGAACCAGTGTACCCTGTAGCTCCCGTGGGTCCAGTACTTCCAGTGTATCCTGTTGCTCCCGTAGGTCCAGTGCTTCCAGTATAACCTGTCGCACCTGTCGGTCCAGTACTTCCAGTGTATCCCGTAGCACCTGTAGGTCCAGTACTTCCAGTGTATCCCGTAGCACCTGTAGGTCCAGTACTTCCAGTATATCCCGTAGCACCCGTTGGTCCGGTACTTCCAGTATATCCCGTAGCACCCGTAGGTCCAGTGCTTCCAGTGTATCCTGTCGCGCCTGTCGGTCCTGTTGCACCAGTATATCCCGTAGCACCTGTAGGTCCAGTACTTCCAGTACTTCCAGTATATCCAGTCGCACCCGTAGGACCCGTAGCACCGGTAGAACCAGTAGAACCAGTGTACCCTGTAGCTCCCGTGGGTCCAGTACTTCCAGTGTATCCTGTTGCTCCCGTAGGTCCAGTGCTTCCAGTGTACCCTGTAGCTCCGGTGGGTCCAGTACTTCCAGTATATCCCGTAGCACCTGTGGGTCCAGTACTTCCAGTGTATCCTGTAGCACCTGTAGAACCTGTCGCACCAGTGTATCCAGTTGCACCTGTAGGACCTGTCGCACCAGTATATCCTGTAGCACCCGTTGGTCCGGTACTTCCAGTGTATCCAGTTGCACCTGTAGGACCTGTCACACCAGTATATCCCGTAGCACCCGTAGGACCTGTCGCACCAGTATATCCCGTAGCACCTGTGGGTCCAGTACTTCCAGTGCTTCCAGTGTACCCTGTAGCTCCGGTGGGTCCAGTACTTCCAGTACTTCCAGTGTACCCTGTAGCTCCGGTGGGTCCAGTACTTCCAGTACTTCCAGTACTTCCAGTGTACCCTGTAGCTCCGGTGGGTCCAGTACTTCCAGTACTTCCAGTGTACCCTGTAGGACCTGTCGCTCCACTACTCCCTGCAACTCCGGATGGACCTGTAGGACCTGTCGCTCCACTACTTCCTGCAACTCCGGATGGACCTGTGAGTCCCGTAGATCCAGTGCTTCCTGCAACTCCGGATGGACCTGTAAGACCTGTCGCTCCACTACTTCCTGCAACTCCGGAGGGACCCGTAAGACCTGTCGCTCCACTGCTTCCTGCGACTCCGGATGGACCTGTAAGACCTGTTGCTCCACTGCTTCCTGCAACTCCTGAAGCACCTGTAGGACCTGTAGCTCCATTACTTCCTGCGACTCCTGAAGCACCTGTAGGACCTGTAGCTCCATTACTTCCTGCGACTCCAGAGGGACCTGTAAGACCTGTTGCTCCACTGCTTCCTGCAACTCCGGATGGACCCGTAAGACCTGTTGCTCCACTGCTTCCTGCAACTCCAGAGGGACCTGTAAGACCTGTAGGACCCGTAGATCCGTTCCCACTTCCACCTCCTCCAACACCCGTGGCACCAATCAAACTTTCTGACACAAACCACGGATTGTTTGTCCACACAACCTGCGATGAAAGATCCTGCTGAAACCGTACATCCATCAAAGTATCTCCGGAAATACATGTGTAAAACAGCTGATATGTCGAACCAGGTGCCAGCGAATACTTTGTGGACAAATCAAGGATAATTGATCCTGATGCGCCACTCGTTAAGTTCGAATACCGCAGGGACGGTAGAATATTCGAATTGTCATAGGCACCAAACTGGACGGTCAATGGAGCCACCGGTTGAATGTAAATATTCGAGACAACATTCGACGAGGGAAGAACTGTCGATGATGTCACAATGTTTCCTCCGAGAAACAAGCTATTGCTCATATTCGTCCATGACGAGTAGTATGTTGCATACTTCGGTCCGTACATGATGTAGGACGCAGTATCCAAGTAAAAATCGCCATTACTTCCTACCGACGAAGAAGGAGGTCCCACGCCATTCAGGACCGAGTTTCCTGCTGGACCGGTCGCGCCTTGTGCACCGGCTGGACCGGGAGTCCCTCCTCCTCCACCGGTTCCTTCACATGCAGCCGGTTGACAGTATGTTCCTAAGTAGACTCGCTTGGACCGAATAAAATCAGTTAGGTCCGAGCTGTCCATTCACGCCCTGTTATTATCAAGAAGGATTAATAGTTGTAAACTCTTACTTACTCGGGAAGACCACATCCAGTGATCGTACTGGTCTAGGTTCGGCAGTTGGCTGCATGGTTTCAAATACATTGAACAGGATGGAATTTTCTTCCGTCAAATCTAGATTTTCTTTGTTTGTGTGATCCGATACCATCCCATACGACTGAATAAACATCGTTCGGAGGGTAGACCATGATCTCGGGACGTTCCAGGCGATGGGAGGAGGTTTTACGCCTTTGAGCGCAACCTCTAAACACGTTTCCCACGAACTCTTGTCGTCGGGGTGCCAGTGATCATTGAAAATCATGCGATCAATAGGGAGAAACGCTCCTCCAAGAAGAGCAGTCTCGTAGTCTTGGAGAAGGGGGAGGGCTTCGGCAGACCAAAGACATGCGTGGGTCGACACGAGTCGGGATGTGGGTTCACACTGAACCATCCCGTCCTTCCGACAGAACTTGAGCGTACTTACATGCCTCGCTTCAGGGTCCGTAACATCGTGCTGTGTCCCCAGCGAAATCACGTCCCATCCACTTGGTGTCAACGTCTTTATAAAGTCTTCCACCTCTGCTCTGGGAACGACCAATTGAGCATCGTCTTCCAGAACGAGGCACATCGGGGAACTTGAGAGTCCCCTGCGTATTGCTCCGATATGCGCCAATCCACACCCTGTATGGGGCATCTCGTGAATGACCCCAGGCATAACCAATGCATCGGGCCAGTCTTTTCGTATATGTTCAAGCCGATCAGCGCGATGCGGCAAATTAATAATGACAACTGGAATCATTTGATTGGTTAGTGGTCATCTGTTTAAGTTTAAGTTTAAG
>Ga0208498_1000213_pt1 | contig 24295 bp, 21 predicted proteins | sample CryBogCBE12Aug09_FD_185502 | JGI IMG/M metagenome (GOLD analysis project Ga0208498, IMG submission 185502) | Freshwater microbial communities from Crystal Bog, Wisconsin, USA - CBE12Aug09 (SPAdes) (version 2) | ecosystem: Environmental > Aquatic > Freshwater > Lake | place: Crystal Bog... | reverse complement strand
ATCATCTGTGTTGCGAGATCAATGAGTGCGGCTGGAGAGCCATCGTCGAGATGCAGCACTAAGTATGGCGTCACCACTGGGTCGAGAATTTTGCCAGCGATGAGAGCCATATCTTCAAAGTCAGTCTCGTTCTCAGCGGTCAGGTCGGTGATAACGACAACGGAGGGGATATATAACTCTCGAGCTTCAACCCATACTTGGGAATCGGCGCGGACGATGCCACTCGTTGCGCTAACCATGAAGATCGCTCCATCAGACTCGGCAAGGGGAGTGCTGTGGATACCCAGGCGTCGTGCGAGCAGATCACTGTGTTCACCGACCAGGTGGAGCTTCAAGCCGTGTGAGATTAGGTCGCTCATAGACCCGAACTCTACGATGTGATCAATGCTTCAGAGTTCAATTAAGGCGCCTGTCACCCGAGTAATCACGCCACTATGTCGCGGGTTGCTCAAGGCTGGAATCACACCGAATCAAATGAGCGCTTTCGGTGGAATCTCATCTTCAGCGGTCGCGATTGCACTCTTCGGTAGTGGTCACTTCTTTGCAGCGACAATTGTGACAACTCTCTTTGTCCTCTTTGATCTCCTCGATGGAACTATGGCAAGGCTTAGCAATTCAACATCGCGATGGGGCGCTCTCCTGGATTCCACGCTTGACCGAGTTGCGGATGCCGCCATATTAGGGGCGATCGCCTACTGGCTCAGTCGTCATAACGATCGGTTAGTTCCCGTCATTCTTATCGTCTTAATATCTGGCTCTCTCATTTCTTACATCAAAGCTCGTGCCGAGGCTCTCGACATTGAATGTATCGGTGGAATCGCTGAGCGCACTGAACGACTCATTGTCGTATTGATCTCCGCAGGTTTGCACGGACTTGGAGTCAGTTACGCATTATCGATTGGCTTCTGGTTTCTCCTAGCGATATCGCTCACCACAGTAGGACAACGCTTGATCATCGTATATCGGGGATCGAAATGAATGAGCTCATCTCTTATTGGGCCTACGCATTAGCGTGGAAGATTACTAAGGCGCTCCCGGCGGCGGTCGCGTACAAGATTTTTCAAGGGATCGCAGATCTCATCTCCCGACGAAATCCAGCACCCGTTAATCGTTTGCGTTCCAACTATTCTCGCGTTCATCCAAACTTGAATTCTGATCAACTTGAGAAATTAGTAAGAGATGGAATGCGCTCGTACCTTCGATATTGGTGCGACACATTTCGATTGCCTGCTTGGGATACCACCCAAACTATGAAGAATGTTGTCGTCGAAAATGAGGATCTGCTCCGTGCACCATTAGCAGCTGGCAGGGGAGTGATTGTCTCCTTGCCTCACGCTGGAAACTGGGATCATGCCGGCGCATACTTCTGTGCAAGCGGTGCGCCACTCGTAACCGTGGCTGAACACCTCAAACCAGAGAAGCTTTTCAGAAAATTTCTCGTTTATCGGGAGTCGATCGGCATGGAAGTTCTTGATGCGAATGCACGGACGCTTGCCATTCTTGCTCAACGGCTGCGCAGTAATCGACTAGTCGCGCTCGTTGCAGATCGCGATCTCTCTCGATCTGGCGTCGAGGTGCAGTTCCTTGGCGGACCGTCTCGCATGCCTATAGGCCCAGCCCTCCTTTCCATTCAAACAAAAGCTCCGTTAATCAGCGCCTTCGTTAAATATGAGGAGCGAGGTATTCGGATTATCTTCGAAGGCGAGATTGCAATTCCAGAAACCGGGGATCAGAAATCAAAGATCGCAGCTATGACACAAGTGTGCGCGGATCGATTTGGTCGGCATATTAAAGAATCAACAGTCGATTGGCATATGTTGCAGCGAATATGGATTGATGGAGATTTCGTGGAGCGATCCGCATGAAGCTTCCACTTTCACGAATTGGAATGGTCTGTCCCTATGGTTGGGATACCCCAGGTGGGGTTCAGATTCATATCAAGGAGTTGGCAGAGCATTTCATCTCCTTGGGGCACTACGTCTCGGTAATTGCACCAGTCTCAGATGAATCATCGGTCACAGAACCATGGTTAGTCTCAGCTGGAAGACCTCTTGCCGTTCCATTTAATGGATCAGTGGCACGCGTAGCATTTGGACCGGTAGCCACATCGAGAGTACGTCAGTGGATTGCAAGTAATGAATTCGATCTATTGCATCTTCACCAACCTGAAGTTCCTTCTCTCTCATTGATTGCGTGCTGGTCAGCAGAGGGTCCAATGGTTGGAACATTTCACACTGCAGCTGCGAAGCAGCGGACTCTTGTAGCAGCTGGCCCCATCCTTGAGCCAATTATTGAAAAACTCACCGCACGTATCGCTGTATCGGAGATGGCTCGTGAAACTCTGCGCGAGCACTTCGAGACAGACGCCGTCGTTATTCCAAATGGCCTAGATACAAGTAAATATTCATCCGCACAGCGGCGTGATGAATGGTCGAAAGAGCAGACGATCGGATTCCTTGGCAGGTTTGAAGAGCCGCGAAAAGGACTTTCCGTTCTTCTAGAAGCACTTCCACTCCTAGTAAAGAAGAATCCGAATCTGCGCATCCTTGTCGCTGGGCCTGGCGATTCAGAGAAGGTGCTCAAATCAGTTCCACTGTCCCTAAGATCTCGAGTCAATTTCCTTGGTCGCCTTTCCGAAAGTGAGAAAGCTGACTACTTGAAATCTGTCACTGTCTATGTGGCTCCAAATACAGGGGGAGAGTCCTTCGGCATCATCTTGACTGAAGCAATGGCGGCTGGCGCAACAATTGTGGCAAGTGATATCCCAGCCTTCGCAGAGGTACTTCAATCTGGTGAATATGGTTCACTCTTCATCTCGGAAAATTCGCAATCACTTGCAACAGTGATCGACGGACTCTTGAAAAATGAGCAGAAGCGAAGAGAATTGAGCCAGTCAGGCATTGAAGGTGCTGATAAATACGACTGGAAGAGCGTTGCTGCTCAAATTTCGGATGTGTATGAGATGGCCTTGGCATCTGGCCCCGGGGTCACCCTCGCCTCCGAGAATCGACCATGGAAGAGGTTTAGAGCTAATGAGTAAATATCTCGTCATCATCTTCATACTTTTACTCTTCGCTTGGTACCTCTCTTTTTCCGCAACTCGGTTAGATCGTCTTCACCATCGAGTGGAGACCTCATGGGAGCACTTGGATGCATTGTTGCAACGCAGAGCGGCGTTGGCCTTAGAGATTGCGCATCAAAATGATCTTGATCCAGCGATGGATATGCTTCTGACCGCATCAGCTTATGAATCGCGAGAGGCACCCATGGCGGATCGTAATGAGGCCGAATCACTCCTCTCAGAATCTTTGAAATTGATCCGTGAATCTGTTGCGGCAGGTGAGATTCATATAAAGCTGGCGTTCCTCGATCGGCTCAGTGATATCACGGAGAAAATTCGAGTGGCGATTTCAATCCATCTGGAGGCGGTAGCGGCTGTTGAGAACCTTCGTTCGAAGAGAATATTTAAAGTTTTCCACCTTGCAGGTCGAGCAAAGCTGCCCTTCCATTATTCCTTTGAGGACGATCAATTGTGAAGAAGTTTTTCGCTCTCGCGCTCGTAGCTCCAACGCTTATTCTCTCGATGAGTGGATGCGGTCTCTCTTCACAGAAAAACTCATCCGATCTCGCTAAGCCGGAGTCTCTCAATCTTTTGACGAATCTCCCGGGTGGAAATGGCCCAGTGTTAGCTGTCAAGATTGATGACACCCCTGCTGCGCACCCACAACTCAATCTTGAGAAGGCGGACGTTCTCTACATTGAGCAGGTGGAAGGTGGTCTGAGTCGAATCGCAGCACTATTCACCAATCCAACGACGCTGCCAGAAGAAGTTGGACCAGTGAGATCAGCGCGAATAAGTGATCTCGATATTCTCGCTCAGTACGGTCACGTGGGGTTTGCATTTAGCGGCGCGCAGAAACTTTTCTATCCAAAGATCGACGCCGCAAATCTTGAGAATCTCAGCGCTGATCATGAACCGCAGGCGATCTACTCTCGTGATGTAAACCGACAAGCGCCAACAAATTTGATACTCCATCCAAAACTCCTTTTGAAGAAGAGCATCTCGGAGGAGAAGAGATTGATTGATCTAGCCAAGGACCCTGGCTGGAGTTTCGGAGCTGCGCCTACTGGTGGCGAAGGGATTGAAAATGTGACCTTTTCGTGGCCTGCTTCGAAATATTCTGCATCCTGGTCCTCCAAGGAGAAGAGGTGGTTGCTCTCTTACAACGGATCGCCAGATCTTTCTGCAAGCGGTATGCAACTTGGCTCTCCAACGCTGATCATCCAAAAGGTAGTCATCACGCCATCGATCTATCACGACAAGGTTGGGGGAGTTACCCCTTTCAGCCAGACGGTTGGGTCTGGAACGGCATACCTCCTTCGTGATGGAAAGGCCTATCCAATCTTCTGGAATCGGGTATCGGCAGATAAACCCACGACGTGGACGCTAAAGGATGGCTCTCCTGCCAACTTTGTCAGTGGTCAGATCTGGATAGCACTCACGGATTCAGAGCCAAAATTCACAAAATCTGCATCTGTGGCAACAACGAAGTAGACTCAGCCTCTCGCACTTGAGGGTTTGGGTGCTTAATTCGGATGATGACTGGAGATGGCTTGAGATGACAACGCATGAAGGAACCCAGAAGGTAACCGGCTCGGGGCGCGTTAAGCGCGGCATGGCTGAGATGCTTAAGGGCGGCGTGATCATGGATGTCGTCAATGTTGAACAAGCGAAGATTGCTGAAGATGCTGGTGCAGTTGCAGTGATGGCGCTTGAGCGAGTTCCTGCAGATATTCGCGCACAAGGTGGAGTGTCGCGCATGTCTGATCCAGACATGATTGCTGCCATTCAAGCAGCGGTTTCGATTCCGGTAATGGCGAAGGCTCGTATCGGTCACTTTGTAGAGGCTCAGGTTCTTGAATCTCTCGGTGTGGATTACATCGATGAGTCAGAAGTGCTTACTCCTGCAGATTATGAAAACCACATTGATAAGTGGAAGTTCACAGTTCCATTCGTCTGTGGCGCAACGAATCTCGGCGAAGCTTTGCGTCGAATCAATGAGGGCGCAGCGATGATTCGCTCCAAGGGCGAAGCCGGTACTGGTGACGTTTCGAATGCGACAACGCACATTCGTACCCTTCTGAAGGAGATTCGTCGTCTCTCATCAATGCGCGAAGATGAGCTCTATGTTGCTGCGAAAGAGATGTCAGCTCCATATGAGTTAGTTAAGGAAGTTGCAGAAACCGGAAAGTTGCCGGTAGTTCTCTTCACCGCTGGCGGAATTGCCACACCAGCAGATGCAGCGATGATGATGCAACTTGGTGCAGACGGTGTCTTCGTTGGCTCAGGAATCTTCAAATCTGGAAACCCAGCGCAGCGCGCAGCGGCTTGTGTAAAGGCAACAACCTATTACACCGATGCAAAAATTATCGCGGATGTTTCTCGTGGATTGGGCGAAGCGATGGTTGGAATCAATGTTGCCGATATCCCGGTACCTCATCGTCTTGCTGAGCGCGGTTGGTAATTGTCGCAATTAGTTGTAGGGGTTCTCTCTCTTCAAGGTGATTTTCGCGAACATATTTCAAGTGTTGAGCGCTGTGGCCAAAGGGCTTTTGGTCTCAATCGCCGCGAGCAATTGAGCGAGATAGATGCTCTGATTCTTCCTGGAGGCGAGTCCACCACGATTGCTAAGTTGGCAAAGGCCTTTGATCTCTTCGAACCTATCAAGAAATTTATTGCAGAGGGTGGAGCCGTTTATGGCTCTTGTGCAGGAATGATTCTTCTCGCTGATTCGATAGAGGGCGCCGCTGTTGGTCAGGAGAGCTTTGGTGGAATCGATATGACGGTCCGACGTAATGCCTTCGGTCGCCAAGTTGATTCCTTTGAGAGTGATATCGATTTTCAGGGCATTCCACTTCCACCAGTGAGAGGGGTCTTCATTCGGGCCCCGTGGGTGGAGCGAGTTGGAGCTCATGTGCAAGTGCTGGCGGAGGTCTCTACATCCGAGGGCTCGCATCCCGTTGCGGTGTCTCAGGGAAGGCTATTAGCCACTTCATTCCACCCTGAGATAACTGAGGATTTTCGTATCCACGAGTATTTCCTTAATGAGATAGTCGGGAAAAGTACCCGCTAAACTTCGGCCAGGATTGAAAAACTAGACGTTCAATAAAAGGTGGGTGTTTCATGTCAGGCCATTCCAAATGGGCGACGACCAAGCATAAGAAGGCGATTATCGATTCTCGCCGTGCGAAGAACTTTGCCAAACTCATTAAGGGCATCGAAGTTGCGGCGCGCAATGGTGGTGCGGATATGGATGGAAACCCAACTCTCTACGATGCTGTAACGAAAGCGAAGAAGAGTTCTGTTCCTTCTGACAATATCGAACGTGCTATTAAGCGTGGTGCTGGACTTGAATCAGGTGGTGCCGATTACCAGACGATTATGTACGAGGGCTATGGCCCAGGTGGTGTCGCACTGATGATTGAATGTCTCTCCGATAACCGGAACCGAGCAGCATCGGAAGTGCGAGTCGCTGTCACCCGTAACGGTGGCAACATGGCAGATCCCGGCTCCGTCTCCTATCTCTTTAATCGCAAAGGAACCGTTCTCCTCTCTAAGGGAGATGGCAAAATCACTGAGGATGCTGTCCTCGAAGCCGTGCTTGAGCATGGCGTTGAAGAAGTAAATGACTTCGGCGATAACTGGCAGGTTGTCTGTGAAGCTTCTGATCTCGTTGCAGTGCGAACTGCTCTTCAGGAGGCGGGAATGGATTATGAATCAGCAGATTCCTCATTCCTTCCATGCATGACGATCGCCCTTGACGCGGAAACCGCCCAGAAGGTCTTCGATCTTATTGACGCCATTGAAGAGCTTGATGACGTTCAAAACGTGTACGGCAACTTCGATGTCTCTGACGAAGTTATGGCGAGCCTCGGTTAGTCCCTTCTGTCGCTAGGTACTCTTACTACGTGATAGTTCTTGGTGTTGATCCTGGCCTCACCCGTTGCGGGGTAGGGGTTGTAAAAAGCCATACCTATCAAAAGTTGGAAATGGTTGGCGTTGGTGTCATACGAACATCAACAGAACTGACTCTTGAATATCGCCTCCTTGAGTTGGAGCGGGAACTTCATTCTTGGATCGAGTCAACTCGTCCAGATGTCATCGCAGTTGAGCGCGTCTTCTCACAGCTCAATGTGAAAACAGCGATGGCAACTGCTCAAGCTGCCGGGGTTGCACTTTTGATCGCAGCGCGAGCAGGGATACCTGTTGTGATGCACACACCGACCGAAGTGAAGGCGGCAGTAACTGGATCTGGCCGGGCAGATAAGAAACAAGTAGCTCTCATGGTTCAAAATATTCTTGGGCTCGAGAGCATCCCAAAACCAGTGGATAGTACGGATGCATTGGCCTTGGCTATCTGTCACTTATGGCGAGGTACTGGTGATTCGCGAATTGCTGATGCACTGGTGAAAGAAAAAGCGAGATTAAAGGCCCTAGCTCGATGATCGCATCACTTACAGGAGTTGTTAAATCTGTGACGGCGCAAAGTGCTGTTATAGAAGTGGGTGGTGTAGGAATATTGGTGCAGTTAACAAGTCGACACGGCGCCTCACTGGTCGTAGGTCGGACTGCTTCTCTCCACACCACCTTGTTGGTTCGTGAAGATTCGCTGACGCTCTTTGGCTTTGAAAGCATAGAAGAACGAGCGCTCTTTGAACTCTTGCAGACAGTGACTGGGATAGGCCCGAAGGTCGCACAATCAGCTCTGAGTATTTATGAAAGCCAAGAAATTCAACGTGCGATTGCACAGGAAAATTCTGGTTTGCTAGAGAAGATTCCTGGACTCGGGAAGAAGGGCGCTGCCCGACTCGTCCTAGAGCTGAAGGATAAGGTTTCGACGACAACGGGATCTCTTCCGTCTATCAAGAGTGAATGGCGTGATCAATTGTTGGAAGCACTTACAGGATTAGGGTTTACCTCTCGCGAGAGCAGCGATGCGGTTGAGAGTGTAAACGAGCAATATCCAGATGCATCTGATCGTTCGCTTGAGACGCTGCTCAAATTTGCCCTTCAAATTCGGAGCCGTAAGTAATGAGTATTTCTCGTTCTCAGTCCGATGATGAAGAGCGCTCACAAGAGCTCGCTTTACGGCCCCACGATCTCAACGAATTCGTCGGGCAGTCTCGCGTCGCAAACCAGATTGATCTCTTACTGAAGGCTGCGCGGGCTAGGGGTAAGTCAGCGGATCACGTACTGCTCTCTGGTCCTCCGGGACTTGGTAAGACAACCCTTGCGATGATTATTGCTGCGGAGATGGAAGCACCAATACGCATCACGAGCGGTCCTGCGATTCAACATGCTGGCGATCTAGCAGCGATCCTCTCTTCACTGGTTGAAGGTGAGATCCTCTTTCTCGATGAGATTCATCGGATGTCGCGTCCGGCTGAAGAAATGCTCTACTTAGCGATGGAGGATTTCCGCGTCGATGTCATCGTTGGAAAGGGTGCAGGAGCCACTGCAATTCCGCTTGAACTTCCGCACTTCACTTTGATTGGCGCAACAACGCGCGCTGGCCTTTTGCCAAGTCCATTGCGTGATCGCTTCGGTTTCACCGCTCAGCTCGATTATTACGAAAATGCCGAACTCGCTCGCATTGTTGAGCGAAGTGCGGGTCTATTGGGGATCGGTATCGAATCAGCCGCGGTTGAAGAGATTGGATCGCGCTCGCGAGGTACACCAAGAATCGCTAATCGACTCCTGCGCCGAGTTCGCGATTACTCCGAAATTCATGGAACGGGCTCGATCACATTGAATGATGCGGTAGCTGCCCTTCAGATGTATGAAGTTGATCAGATTGGTTTGGATCGCCTTGATCAGGCCTTCTTGGACATTCTCATCAAGCGATTTAATGGCGGCCCGGTCGGCATCTCAACTCTTGCTATGTCGATAGGTGAAGAGGCGGAGACGATCGAAACCCTCTGCGAGCCATTCCTAGTCCGAACTGGATTGGTCGCTCGGACGCCGCGGGGGAGAGTGGCAACCGCTGCAGGCTGGATTCACCTCGGATTGACACCACCCGCCACGCTCGGGGTCGATATTCCGAACCTTTTCGACACGCCCGCATTTGATGCCTAGACTTCGCTCTTATGTCCGCAAATATCTCTAAAGCCACCAAGAAGCCTGCCAAATCCGGCCGGACTTTAGCTCTCCTCGCCGTAGTGATCATCGCCTTTGGCGCGGTTGCGATCTTCCAGGGCGATACCAAGTTGAAGTTGGGTCTCGATCTCCGAGGTGGAACGAGCGTCACGCTCGCCCCTAAGGTCCCAGCAGGTGGAAAGCTCGATAAGGCGGCGGTCGATCAAGCGGTAGCAATTATTCGCCAACGTGTGAACTCACTCGGTGTTGCAGAGAGCGAAGTCTCTTCGCAGAGCAATGGCGACATCATCGTTTCTGTACCAGGAAATTCAAGTAGTCGAGTCGTGGATCTCGTGGGTGCAACAGCGCAACTTCGCTTCCGACAAGTCCTTGCAGTTGGTTCAGGAAATGCCACATCATCATCAACTTCATCAGCGACAACCACAACAACTAAGGGTGGGAAGAAAGTTACCTCCGCGCCCGCTGCCTCGTATCCGGCCGGCGTTAACGCGGCGCTTGATACCGCCTTCAAGAATCTTGATTGCACAATCGCAGCAAACCGCCAAGGTGGAGCAATTGATGATCCGGCAGCGCCACTCGTTTCTTGCTCTCGCGATGGATCATCGAAATACATCCTTGCTCCTGCAGAAGTAGAAGGAAACCAAGTTTCTAAGGCGAGCGCTGTTCTCGATAATACAAACGGAAACGGCTGGATGGTCCTCTTGAGCTTTAATGGCGCGGGTACTTCTGCCTTTGGCAAGATGACAACTCGTGTCACTTCACTGCCTTCTCCACAGAACCAAGCTGCGATCGTGCTTGATGGGTTAGTGGTGAGTGCGCCTCGCATTAACGAAGCGATCAACTCAGGCTCTGCTCAGATCACTGGTAACTTCACTCAAACAGATGCGACTGATCTCTCAAATAAATTGAAGTATGGCGCTCTTCCATTGGCGCTTACTGTTCAAGAGATCAACCAAGTTTCACCAACTCTTGGTTCAGATCAACTCCATGCCGGCCTTCTAGCCGGTCTGATTGGCTTGATCCTCGTTGTCCTTTACTCACTTTTGTACTACCGCGGACTTGGACTTGTTTCGGTAGGTTCCCTCGTCGTGGCTGGAACGATCACCTATCTCTCATTCTTACTCCTTGGAAAGTGGATTGGATTCACTCTGACCTTGGCGGGAATCGCGGGCGCGATCGTCTCCATCGGTATTACGGCGGACTCATTTATTGTCTACTTCGAACGACTCCGTGATGAGGTTCGTGAAGGTAGATCTCTTCGAACTGCAGTTGAGACTGGCTGGCAGAGAGCGAAGCGGACCATTCTCGTGGCTGACTTTGTCTCTTTGATCGCGGCTGCGCTTCTCTACTTCTTTGCAGTCGGTGGCGTGCGTGGCTTCGCCTTTACCTTGGGCCTCACAACTTTTGTGGACTTGATCGTTGTCTTCTTCTTCACAAAGCCATTCGTCACGATTCTTTCTCGAGTCGCCTTCTATGCACACGGAAGTTCTTGGTCGGGATTGTCAGCGAAGAGCTTGGGTGTAGTTACTGTTGATGGAAAGGATGCCCTCTAATGGCTCTATCAGGAATTGGTGGCCGTCTCTATCGCGGTGAAACATCGATCAACTTCATCGCCCAAAAGCGACGTTGGTTTGCCTTCTCAGGTCTGCTCATCATCATCTCCGCTATTGCGCTTGGCACGCAGGGTCTCAAGCTTGGTATTGAATTTAAAGGTGGCTCGGTTATCACCGTTCAAGCTCCAACAGTGAACATCGCTGATGGAAATGCCGCGCTGAAGAGCGCAGGAATAACATCAGAAGCGATCATTCAAAAGATCGGTTCTAACAAGCTTCGCTTGCAGACAACTGACCTACCTCAGTCAACAATTTCGGCTGCACGCGCGGCGCTGGCAACAACATTCAAGGTTGATTCTGCGAATATTGATATTCAGACCGTTGGACCATCATGGGGTAAAGAGATCACTCACAAGGCGATCTACGGTCTCATCGGCTTCTTGCTTGTCGTGATGCTCTATCTCGCCATGGCCTTTGAACCGAAGATGGCGCTCTCTGCAATTATTGCCGTTATCCACGACGTATTTATTACCGTTGGAATCTACGCTCTCGTAGGGTTTGAGGTAACTCCTGCAACCGTTATCGGATTCTTGACGATTCTCGGTTACTCGCTCTACGACACAGTTGTTGTCTTCGATAAGGTGCGAGAAAACACCAAGGGAATCACTTCCACTGCGAAGCAGACGTATTCCGAAGCTTCTAATTTGGCGCTCAATCAGACTCTCGTCCGCTCATTTAACACCTCGTTGATTGCTCTTCTTCCGGTAGCGTCGATCCTCTTTGTCGGAGCTGGTCTCCTCGGAGCTGGAACCCTCAAGGATCTCTCCCTTGCACTCTTTATCGGTCTCGCAACTGGTACGTACTCTTCGATCTTCGTGGCGACACCACTTCTTGCAACACTTCGCGAACGTGAACCAGCGATGAAGGCACTTGCAAAGCGCGTTGCTGTTCGCGGAGGAGCTGTTGAGTCGTCGATCGATAAGAACACCGCCGGAGTTGTGACTTCAACACACTCTAAGGAATCGCATGAACGTGGACCTCGTAATCAACCAAAGCGCAAGCCCCGTCGTCGCTAACGGGTAACGACGCTCGAGAACTTAGGTGATCACGTGTTGAGCGGGACCGGTTCCTCCAAAGGCGCCGAGCAGCTCTTAGCACCGCTCAAGAGCTCATTCCACCAGCATCATCCTGAGTCAACGCTTGATGAAATTGATCGCGCCTTCGTAACCGCTGAACAGAAGCACGAGGGACAACTACGTAAATCTGGCGATCCATATATCACCCATCCAGTTGCGGTAGCAGAGATACTTGCAGAACTTGGTTTAGATCAACCGACGCTCATCGCCGCACTTCTTCATGACACCGTTGAAGATACGGGTTACTCCCTAGATGAATTGAAATCTGACTTCGGGGCTGAAGTAGCCTCGTTAGTTGATGGAGTCACAAAGCTCGACAAACTCACTTATGGACCGACAGCGGAAGCTGAAACGCTTCGCAAGATGGTTATTGCGATGTCAAAGGATGTGCGTGTTCTCGTTATCAAATTGGCCGATCGATTACACAATGCTCGCACATGGAAATTCGTTCCACCGGAGAGCGCTGCCCGTAAGGCGAGAGAGACTATTGATATTTACGCACCATTAGCGCATCGACTTGGTATGAATGCGATCAAGTGGGAACTTGAGGATCTCTCCTTTAAGGTGCTTGAACCTAAGAAATTTGAGGAGATTGAGCGACTCGTTGCCGAACGTTCTCCCTCCAGAGATGCACTGACATCAGAGGTAATCGAAGCGGTCAATGCAGATCTCCTTACCGAAGGAATCTCAGCAAAGGTCACTGGCCGTCAAAAACACTTCTACTCGGTCTATCAGAAGATGGTCGTGCGCGGTCGTGAATTCAATGACATTTACGATCTTGTGGGAATTCGGGTCTTGGTTGACGATGTACGAGATTGTTATGGTGTTTTAGGTTCTATCCACGCTCGTTGGAATCCGATCCCTGGGCGTTTTAAAGATTACATCGCTATGCCAAAATTTAATCTCTATCAATCCCTTCATACGACAGTGATAGGTCCAAATGGCAAAGCAGTTGAGATTCAAATTCGAACCTTCGATATGCACTCTCGTGCGGAATATGGAATTGCGGCACATTGGAAATATAAATCTAAAGGGAGTGAACCTGCTCAAGGCCCAGAGATGCTTTGGCTCAAGCAGTTGCATGAGTGGCAACAGGAGACAGAGGATGTAGGGGAGTTCCTCGACACACTTCGCTATGACCTGACTACGCCGGAAGTCTTTGTCTTTACGCCAAAGGGTTCTGTTATTGCTCTCCCAGCTGGTTCCACCCCCGTCGATTTCGCCTTTGCAGTTCACACTGAGGTCGGTTATCGCTGTGTGGGTGCAAAGGTCAATGGGAAGTTAGTACCACTAGAGTCCTCTCTCACCAACGGCGATGTCGTTGAAGTTGTCACAAATAAGAATCCAACTGCTGCGCCAAGTCGCGATTGGATCAACTTCGTACAATCCCCACGCGCGCGGTCAAAGATCAAAGCATGGTTCTCTAAAGAGCGGCGAGAAGAGGCCATTGAAGCAGGTCAAGAGTCGATCGCACGCCAGATGCGAAAAGCCGGGCTCCCACTCCAGAAAATACTTGCTGGTCAGGCGCTCTTAGAACTTGCTCATGATCTGCATTATTCGGATATTGAAACACTTTATGCCGCGGTAGGGAATGGCCATGTCTCGTCAGCATCAATTGTCGAGAAATTGGCGGCGGCGATTGGTGATAGCCAAGAGTTTGCACAGGATCGAAGTGATGAAATCTTTATCGCCCATTCAACGGCGACTAAGCGCAGTACTAATGGAGTGGATGTTGAAGGGGTGGATGATCTCCTTGTTAAATTGGCTCGATGCTGTACGCCGGTCCCAGGTGATGAGATCACCGGATTTGTGACTCGAGGAAGTGGAGTATCGGTTCACAGATCGGATTGCATCAATATCTCTGACCTACGGGAACATCAGGGCGATCGCCTGGTGGGGGTTAAGTGGAATGCAGGGGCGAAGACGCTCTTCCTTGTCAACATTCAAGTAGAAGCGCTAGATCGAGCGCGGCTTCTATCAGATGTCACTCGAGCGCTCTCAGATGTTCATGTGAATATTTTGAACGCAGCGGTAAGCACCAGTAAGGATCGCGTAGCCATCTCACGTTTTACCTTTGAGATGGCGGATGCATCGCATCTTGATGCGGTGCTTAGTTCAGTAAGAAGTGTTGAAGGCGTTTACGATGTTTATCGTGTAACGAACAATTAATTCTTTCCGAACTCAGATAATCCCTTTTGCGCTTCTTGAAGCCAGACCTTACGAGCTGCTGCCGCCTCGCGAGCGACCATCGCCTTCGCGGCATTTCCTGCCGCTTCTGCCTTTTCTGCCTGCTTTTCGTAATTGGCAATCGCCTCTTGAAGCCCATTGACAACGCTATTTGCGTGAGCGATGGCGGTTGGGTCCGTACGACGTTCATGGGAGGCCTGCAATTCCGCAATTTCAGATTCGATCTTTTCGAATCTGGCATCAAGAGCGGCGCGCTTGCTTCGCTCTGTCATGCCGATCTTGAACCATTTCTCTGACAATTCGCGGAAGTTTTTACGAGCCAAAGCTAGATCCGTAACAGGGGAGAGTGCTTCGATCGCAATGATGAGCTCTTCTCGCTTCTTGAGGTTCTCAGCCATAGTGCCTTGGCGCTTCTCGAGATCCGCATTCTTGGCAGCAAAAAATTCATCCTGAGCAGCTTTGAATTTTTCCCACATCTTGACATCTACATTTCGCTTGCCACGACCTGCGGCTTTCCACTCTGTCATCAGTGCCTTGAAACGATTTGCAGTTGGCAACCACTCCTTGGAGGAAGCGAGTTTGACTGCCTCGTCAATAATGGCCTGTTTGCGAGCAACTACTACAGCGCTATCAGCTTCTAGTTGTGCGAAGTGAGTTCGACGACGCTTATCAAATTTATTTCGTGAAGAAGAGAATCGCTTCCAGAGGTCAGCGTCGCTCTTCTTATCGAGGCGAGGTGCAGCTTTCCACTCATCGAGGAGTACCTTCAAGCGCTCAGAGGTAGCTTTCCAATTTTCAGAGAGAGCGAGTGATTCGGCTTCTGCAACCAATTTCTCTTTTTGTTCAGCGGCTTGGGCACGCTTTGCCTGCTTCACTGCCTCTTCCGCCGCCTTCTTTGCTTCATATGCAGCCTTATGGCCTTCAATGAGTTGTGGAATCTGTTCAACAGATTGAGCTAATGTGGCTAGATCTCCAACGCCATTGAGATTTGCTACCTGCTCACGCAATTTGGAGACGGCAGCGAGCGCATCATCTGGCACCATCGCCCCACTCTTGATACGTGCGGCCAAGAGGGCAACTTCAGAGGCAAGAGCTTCGAATTTGCGAACAAAGTAGGCGAGCGCTTCTTCAGGGCTCTTACCTGGATAGGAACCAACCGCACGTTCTCCCTGAGGGGTGCGAACGTAGACCGTGCCATCTTCGGCAACGCGACCAAATTGAGCCGGGTCTCCGATGAGGGCTGATGCAGGTGTTGTCGGTGTATCCATGATGGCTCCTTTTGATTGCGCGTGAGTCAAGGCACAAGGCCAAAACTTCCGTTAACGGGTGCGGTTAGATGAGGGGTTAAAGGTACCCTTAATCCTTCTCCTGGCGAAAGTGAGGCAGCTATCGCCCGCACGCAGAGAGACCGTCTTGGAAATGGGGTTATAGGGTGATTCTTGAGGTCTTGCCAGCACAGGCATTCGCCACCAATTGCTGGGTGATCGCTCCATCCAAGAACTCCGAGTGTTTCATCGTCGACCCAGGCATCACGGCCCCTTCGATTGTCCCGGCTCTCTCCGAGATTCTGCGCCGCCACAATCTCAAGCCAATCGCAACTCTTGTGACCCATGGCCACCTCGATCACACATTCTCGGTTCTCCCATTCTCTGAGCAGTACGGAGTTCCGACCTACATTCAACGCTCTGATAGAAAGTTACTGGCCAATCCATTCTTAGCCCTCGCCGCCGGCGGAGCTACCCAGTCGATTATGGATCAACTGGGTGTGAAGGAGTTTCACGAGCCGACCGATGTTAGAGAGTTCCTTGGGGGAGAGAGATTTTCACTCGCTGGCTTCGATATTGAGACGATCCATGCTCCAGGGCACACTGCGGGATCTGCGATGTTTGTTGTTAATGATGAATACCTGATTTCAGGTGATGTCCTCTTCCATGATGGGATTGGCCGCACGGATATGCCGACCGGATCTTCATCGACGATGGCTCAGACCCTCCTCACAAAGGTTCTCACTCTTGATGATGCGCTTAATGTCCTCCCTGGCCATGGCGCAGTTACTACAATTGGCCGTGAACGAAAGCAGAGCCCATATCTGCGTCCTGAATATTTAGAAACTATGAAACGGGGTGGAGATCGTGGCTAAATTCACCCAGATTCAAGCGCCCAAAGGCGTGAGCGAATATTTCCCAGATCGTTCAAATATCTTTGAATTTGTCCGCGATTCGCTGATTGGCTCGGCGAAGGCTGCCGGTTACCAACTCATTGAACTTCCAGTCTTTGAGGATACCGACCTCTTCAAACGTGGCGTCGGAGAGTCAACGGATGTGGTTTCGAAGGAGATGTATACCTTTGAAGATCGTGGTGGCCGTTCGATAACCCTTCGCCCGGAAGGTACTGCCGGGGTAATGCGTTCAGTTATTGAACATAATTTGGATCGCGGTCAGCTTCCCGTCAAAGTTTGGTACTCAGGTGCGTTCTTCCGAGCAGAACGACCACAAGCAGGTCGCTACCGTCAGTTCTACCAAGTGGGAATTGAAGCGATCGGTCTTGACGATCCGGAGATAGATGTCGAAGTAATTGCTGTTGCGCAACGCGCGTTTCAGAAATTGGGTCTGAAGAATTACACACTCGAGATCACCTCTCTCGGCGATAAAGAGAGTCGCGAGCGCTACACCAAGGAGCTTCGCGCATTCATCGCCACTCTCGATCTTGACGAAGAGACAGCGCGTCGTGCTGAGATCAATCCACTTCGCCTCTTTGATGACAAGCGCGATCAGATCAAAGAGGCAACGAGTAACGCCCCGATCTTGATGGAATATTTAACTCCGGAGAGTGCAGCTCATTTTGCTCGTGTGCAAGAGCTACTCAACGATTTAAATATCCCATTCGTAGTCAATAAGCGGATGGTTCGTGGTCTCGATTATTACACTGGCACCGCCTTTGAATTTGTTCACCACGGACTGGGAGCTCAATCGGGCATCGGTGGCGGAGGTCGCTATGACGGTTTGATGGAGCAATTAGGTGGATCTGCACTCTCGGGGATCGGCTTTGGTATTGGCGTCGATCGATGTGTACTTGCTTGTGAAGCTGAAGGTATTGAACTTCCGGATCGCTTCGTCTTAGATCTCTTCCTCGTTCCACTCTCACCGTTGGCAAAGTCGACTGCATTGAGATTAGCCGAAAGGTTGCGCACATCCGGCCTTCGAGTTGATATCGCTTATGGTGATCGTTCGCTGAAGGGTGGTATGAAGGCGGCGGATAAGAGTGGAGCTCGCTTCAGTCTCGTCATTGGTGATGATGAGATCGCTTCGGATACTGCCGCGCTCAAAGATATGAAAACAGGCGAGAGCCTTTCCGTTAAGATGAGCGCTTTGGAAGAGAATCTTCAGGAATATTTTGGCCAGACAATAGGCACACTAGGAGAGCGTTAAATGTTAAGAAACCACGATGCCGGTTCGTTACGCAAGGCTGACGCAGGCAAAGAGGTCACCCTCGCCGGTTGGGTAGCGCGCCGTCGTGATCATGGTGGTGTCGCATTTATCGATCTTCGCGATGCATCGGGCAGTGTCCAAGTTGTTATTAAGGATGAGATTGCCGGTGCACTCCGAGCAGAGTGGTGCGTCTTGATAACAGGTACGGTTAAAGAACGTCCTGCAGGGAATGAGAACACCAATATTCCGACTGGTGAGATTGAGATTGATTGTTCAAAGCTCGTTGTCTTGAGCGAGGCTGCTCCGCTTCCGTTCCCAGTAGATAGCGGCGATACCTCAAATATCTCAGAAGAGATTCGTTTGAAGTATCGATACCTTGATCTCCGACGTGAAGAGCCATCCCGAAACCTTCGCCTTCGCTCAAAGGTTACATCTGCAATTCGTACCGTCATGGATGATCTGGACTTTCTCGAGATCGAGACTCCGTATCTCACACGTTCGACTCCGGAAGGCGCAAGAGATTTTCTCGTTCCTGTCCGGCTGCAACCAGGCTCGTGGTACGCGCTTCCACAGTCGCCACAACTCTTTAAGCAATTACTCATGGTTGCGGGCATGGAGCGCTACTACCAGATCGCCCGATGCTTCCGTGACGAAGATTTCCGCGCTGATCGTCAGCCGGAGTTCACTCAACTTGATATCGAAATGTCCTTTGTCGATCAAGAAGATGTTTTGAAAGTTGCAGAGAAGGTTCTTACGACAGTCTTCAAGAAGGTGCTGGATTACGAGATTCCAATGCCGATTCCACGTTTAACCTACGCCGAATGCATGCGTCGTTATGGTTCCGATAAGCCTGACCTACGTTTCGGTTATGAACTTACTGATCTCACTGATTTCTTTAGCGAAACAACCTTCCGAGTATTCCAAGCTGATTATGTTGGATCAGTTGTCATGCCAGGAGGGGCATCTTCTCCTCGTCGTGAATTGGATGCCTGGCAGGATTGGGCAAAGGCCAGGGGAGCCAAGGGTCTTGCGTACATACTCGTGCAGGAAGATGGAACCTTAGGCGGTCCAGTTGCGAAGAATCTCACTGAAAAAGAGAGCGCAGGGATTGTCGCAGCGGCCGGTGCAAAGCTAGGAGATGCAATCTTCTTTGCAGCGGGAAATAGGGTCTCATCACAGAATCTACTAGGTGCAGTTCGCTTGGAGCTCGGTCATCGTTGTGGGTTGATTGCATCGGGTGAGTGGAAGTTCCTGTGGGTTGTTGATGCGCCTATGTTTGAGATGAACGATCCAGAGAATCCTGCAAGTGGTTGGACAGCAGTCCACCATCCCTTCACAGGTCCTAAGCCAGAGTTCGAAGCCTCATTTGATTCCGATCCGGGAAGTGCTCTCGCGTACGCCTATGACATCGTGCTCAACGGCAATGAAATTGGCGGCGGCTCTATCCGTATCCACGATCGCAAGGTCCAGCAACGGGTATTCAACACAATTGGCCTGACTCCTGCTGAAGCAGAGAGCAAATTTGGATTCCTCCTAGAGGCCTTTAATTACGGACCGCCTCCACATGGAGGAATCGCATTAGGTATGGATCGACTCTGCGCACTCCTTGCCGGAGCTGAATCTATTCGCGAAGTCATCGCCTTCCCAAAGACGGCGAGTGGCGGAGATCCATTAACGGGTGCTCCAACTCCAATCACTGCGCCACAGCGAAAAGAAGCCGGCGTAGATTTCGTCCCAGAGAAGTAACTCTTCCTAGCGACAGGAAGGGTAATCTACGGCAGAATCGGCCACATGAAGCGTTCAGCGGCTAAGAAGAGCGCGGTCCTCATCGGTTTACTCGCCCCGCTTCTTCTGCTTGCCTCATGCGGAACGCCTTCAAAACTCTATGCAGCCGATAAGGCTGATGGTGTCTACTTCACTGTTCCACATGATTGGCATGAGATCAGTCAAGATTCCATCAATGCCGTAGAGTCAAAATCTCAGGCTGCTGGTGCTGCCGACCGATTAGCTCTAGTGCATTGGCAAATTGGCTATTCGGTTGAGAAGAATTTTAAAGCTGAGAAAGTGTTAAGCCTGAAGGCACCGGAGAAGCCAGTTGTCTATGTTCGAGTTCGTTCGATGAGTTCTGATGAGATGAATGCCGTTTCGTATAACACCCTGCGAGATCTCGTCGTGCCATTAACGACGTGGGCTTCAGGAAGTGATGCATCGGCACCACCGCTATCTATTAGTGATGACTCCGAAATCGTTCAAAAGGGTGGAAGAGGAGTGCATACGCAATACACCTTTAAGGGATCGGGTGGAATCGAACAGACTATCGATCAATCTGCGCTCATGGCTAATGATCGATCGACCCTTTACATCATGATTGTTCGGTGCTCGAAAAGCTGTTTTGATTCGAACCGAAAAGTTCTAGAAAAGATCGTCACATCCTTCACCGTCAGGGGTAAAAAATGAGTGAGTTCAAGAGTCGCGAACGAGATTCCGATCGAAAGACTCGAATCCGCCTGACCTTCTTTGATCGCGTCAAGTTCCTCTTACTCTTTGGCTTGGTCTTTCTGATTCTTCTGTGGGCAGCGCTAGCTAATGATCCGTTGCTCTCATTTCACGATGCTGCGGTCATCGAATCCAATCAACGCTGGTGGTTAATCTCATTAGCCGGCGTAGAAATAGTTCGTCAGATTCACTTCTTCTTGGCGGAGCGAGCATCCGGATATCACTCAGGTTGGCAGAGATATTTCGCCTTTGTTGATCGAACGACTCACCGCATCAGTGATTGGAATCGATATCGTCTTTCGCGTGCAACAAAGGGACTCCTTGGCGTCGCCCTGCTCGCCGTTGTCCTTGGTGCGATCTACAAGGAGACTCCAGTCAAGGCGCTCTTCTTAGCTCCACAAGCGCTTTGGAAGGCTCTGCCTCTGCTCGGACAGCTGGCATTTGCTGTTCTCTTTATCGTTATTCAATTCTTCGCAATGTTCTGGTTCTTAAGTCGTGGCGGCATCGATACCTATTTCCCTGACGATATCCGAACCCGCTTCTCTGACGTCTGGGGTCAGGATCACGTGCTCAATCGAATTCGTGAGAACCTCATGTTCCTTGAATCGCCAGAGGAGATTGAGAAAATTGGCGGATACGTTCCTGGGGGAATTCTTCTTTGGGGCCCACCAGGTACCGGAAAAACTTTGATGGCTGAGGCGATCGCGGGAGAGACTGGGAAGCCATTTATCTTTGTTGATCCAGGGGCCTTCAACAATATGTTCTTCGGCGTTGGTGTCCTGAAGGTGAAATCACTGTTCCGTAAGTTGCGCAAACTCTCATTGCGATATGGCGGAGTGGTGGTCTTCTTCGATGAAGCCGATTCACTTGGCAATAGAGGAATATCGACAAGCACCAACCGGACAGAAGAAAGTTCAGTCTTTGGAAGTTCATGTCATGGTGGAAATTACCTCTCTAATCCTTCTGCCCAGATGATTCTCAAGGAGCGATTCGTTGCTGGAACTGCGATGGGCGGCGGTGGCGGCGGTGGCATGGGTACGTTACAAGCGCTTTTAACTGAGATGTCTGGACTTAAAAAGCCACGCGGGTTCTTTAACAGAGTTCTCCGTAGAACTTTGGGAATGAGACCCAAGAACCCTCCTAAGTATCGGATCTTGGTTGTCATGGCAACGAACCTGCCAGAGGCTCTGGATGAGGCGCTATTGCGTCCCGGTCGTATCGATCGTATCTATCGCGTGGGCTATCCAAGTAAAGCCGGTCGTGTCCGCACTTATAAGGGTTATCTCGATAAGGTCTCACACGTCTTAACCGATGAAGAGATCGATAAACTTGCCACCATCACACCATATTCAACCGGTGCGATCATCAAAGACACAATTAATGAAGCGCTCATCATGTCGATACGCAATGGTGGAGCGGCGATCACCTGGGCAGATGTCATCAAAGCAAAGCAGCTTAAGGACCTTGGCCCTGCTGAAGATGTGGAATATATCGAGCGGGAACGCCATGCTGTTGCGGTGCATGAAGCCTGCCATGGCACTATGGCATATCTCGTTCGTCACCACATGGCGATCGACTTGGCAACGATTGAAAAGGGTTCGGATTACCTGGGAATGGTTGCTTCGATTCCACCTGATGATCAATTCACCCGATGGAAGAGTGAGTATGAGGCAGATATTCTCGTCTCGCTCGCTTCGTTGGCAGGAGAGCGAATCTTCTTTGATGGCGACAATTCCTCAGGTGTATCTGGAGATCTTGAGAGCGCGACCACCATTGCAAGCTTCATGGAAGGGCATTGGGGAATGGGTTCGACTGTGAGCTCACATGCCTCCAACCGCAGAAATGAGATTGGCGCCCCTGGGGGTGGGAAACCGAAGGATGATGGTGTTCGTGATCTCAGAATGGCTCTCGCGGATCGAATAGAAGAGAACCTGGGAACCCTGCTTACTCGAGCAGAGAGCATTCTTCATGAGAACCGTGCGAAGGTTCTCTCATTGGCTCATGCACTCGAGATCCACAAGACAATCTCTGGCGAGGATGTCGTTGCCGTCATGCAGGGTAGTGAGGGTCCATTAGTTGATGGCCGGCCATACCAAAGTGATGCGAATATTGACGCTATTGAGAAGTATCACCAGGCAGCGCTCGAAGCCCATAAGGGCCATGAGCGTCCACGGATGGAGATTCCTCGCTTCTAAGCAGGGTCGAGTAGGATTGCGATATGGGTCCAGGTGGAATCGCCGCAATCATCGCATCAATCTCCCTTCTTCTGATCGCAGGGGCGATCGCCTACGCCGTCTTCCGGGTAGCGCGCCTCATCGATGAGGTTCAGAAGACGATTCGAAGTGTCAATCGGATTACCACCTCGGCAGAGAAGGCCACGGAGAAGATCAATCAAGCCCTCTCAACTCTCGTCGATAAGAACTCCAATATTCTCAAACTGCTCACCGGCGCTGCCTCTTCCTTTATAGGTCGAAAGCGCTCTTCATCAAAGGATCATGATTAATCCGTGAACTCCGCAGAAATTAGATCGCGTTGGCTGAACTTCTTTGAATCTGGAAATAGTCAAGGATTAACTCATACAGTCGTTCCCTCGGCATCCCTGATTGCTGACGATCCGAATCTCCTTCTTGTTAACGCAGGAATGGTTCCGTTTAAGCCATTCTTCCTCGGCGAAGTAAAACCTCCTTACCAGCGAGCGACATCGGTGCAGAAGTGTGTCCGTACTCTCGATATTGATGAAGTGGGAAAGACAACGCGACATGCATCCTTCTTCCAGATGTGTGGAAATTTCTCATTCGGTGATTACTTTAAAGAGGGCGCCATAGCCATGGCATGGGAGCTGCTCACAAAGCCAATAGCCGAAGGGGGATATGGCTTCCCAGAAGAACGTCTTTGGGTAACGGTCTATCTCGATGATGATGAGGCTGCCGATATTTGGCATAAGAAGATCGGTGTTCCGCTGGATCGCATTCAACGTCGCGACATGGCAGATAACTTCTGGTCGATGGGAGTGCCTGGCCCATGTGGCCCTTGTTCAGAGATTTATTACGATCGTGGACCTGCCTATGGCGCTGAAGGTGGCCCAATCGCAGATGAGAATCGCTATCTCGAGGTCTGGAACCTCGTCTTCATGCAGAACATTCGCGGCGAAGGCGGCGGCAAGGATAGTTACCCAATTCTCGGTGAACTTCCTGCAAAGAACATTGATACCGGCCTTGGCTTGGAGCGCATGGCTGCCCTCCTTCAAGGTGTTGAAAATATTTACGAGATCGATACAACGATGCAGATTCTCAATAGAGCAACTGAGCTCTCCGGAGCAAAGTACGGGGTTGATCAGAAATCTGATGTAGCACTGCGAGTTGTTGCAGATCATGCGCGAACTGCGATGATGCTTATCGGTGATGGCGTCTTACCTGGAAATGAAGGCCGAGGCTACGTGCTTCGCCGTATGATGCGTCGAACCATTCGCAATATGCGAATCCTCGGAGCACCGGATCACAATCTCGCTGAACTCATCAAGGCCTCGATTGGCGCCATGGGTCCTCAATATCCTGAGTTGGTTGAAGGCCAGAATCGAATTTTGGCAGTATCGGAAGCTGAAGAAGAGTCCTTCCTCTCGACACTCAAGAGCGGCACTACGATCTTTGATCTAGCTGTTGAAGATGTGAAGAAGACTAAGAGCCCTGCTCTTGCTGGAGATACCATTTTCAAACTTCACGATACCTACGGCTTCCCATTCGATCTCACATTAGAGATGGCCTCCGAACAAGGTCTTGCTATCGACGAACCTGGATTCCGTCGCTTGATGAAAGAACAGAAAGATCGGGCGAAAGCTGATGCCCGCTCCAAAAAATCTGGACATACCGATTTGAGTGAATACCGCAAGGTGATTGACCGTGTTGGTGCTACTCAATTCCTTGGATATACCCAATCCGAGACTGAGAGCTCACTCCGTTCGATTCTCGTAGATGGCAAAGAAGTTCGAGAGGCGAGCGTAGGAAGCGAAGTTGAAATCGTTCTCGACCGAACACCTTTTTATTCAGAGGCGGGCGGTCAACTCTCGGATGGCGGAGTTATTACGCTTTCAAATGGTGCCACTGTCGAGATTGATGATGTTCAGAGTCCGGTTCCTGGTCTTTACATCCACCGCGGTCGAATCTCTGAAGGTGCTATTGAGATTGATCAAAGCGCCTTTGCAAAGATTGATAATGATCGTCGCATGGCGATTTCACGGGCACACACGGCAACCCATATGGTCCACAAAGCATTCCGTGAAGCACTTGGTGAAACTGCTACTCAAGCCGGGTCAGAGAACTCGCCTGGTCGATTCCGTTTTGA